>Ga0190309_1000090_pt1 | contig 30870 bp, 29 predicted proteins | sample 48700767_MG_FD_161656 | JGI IMG/M metagenome (GOLD analysis project Ga0190309, IMG submission 161656) | Hydrothermal vent sediment bacterial communities from Southern Trench, Guaymas Basin, Mexico - 4870-07-6-7_MG | ecosystem: Environmental > Aquatic > Marine > Hydrothermal vents > Sediment ... | reverse complement strand
ATTGATCCCTAAAGGAAGCTCATAGACACCAGGTTTATTCACATCACCAGATAGCGCAAAGAGTTTAGGCCCAGGACACATTGAGCTTCCAATTTTAAGATACCAATCAGCTCCATTTAATACAATTGCAGGAATGTTGCATAGGGTTTCTACATTGTTTACTAATGTAGGCTTTTCAAAGAGACCCGTTTGACAAGGATAAGGAGGTTTTCCTCTCGCACATGCTCTTTTACCTTCTATAGATTCTAATAAAGCAGTTTCTTCTCCTGACATGTAAGCACCTGCTCCTCTATAGATTTTTAAATCGAAATTAAAATTCTTATTCAAAATATTTTTTCCTAAAAAGTTATTTCTGTAAGCTTCTTCTAAAGCATTTTTAAAAATTCGATAAGCAGAAGAAAATTCTCCTCTTATAAAGATTATACCCTCTTGTGCTCCTATCGCATAAGCTGCAATTATAATTCCTTCTATTACTAAATGAGGATTTTTCTCCAGCAACACTCTGTCTTTAAATGTTCCAGGTTCTGATTCATCAGCATTGCAAATTATATATTTTTTCTCTGAAGGTTGCTTTCTGGTTAACTCCCATTTTAGACCTGTAGGGAAACCTGCTCCTCCTCTACCCACTAATTTTGATTTTTTTACCTCTTCTATAATCTTGACAGGTTCTGTCTCTAAAGCTTTTTCTAAAGCTTTATATCCACCTATTTTTAAATAATTTTTCAATAGGTAAGACTCTGGGTTTTGGGCTCCTTTTAAAAGGATAGGTTCAAATTCTTTCATGAATCTCTCCCTCCTTGAGTTCTCTTATTATTTTTCTTACCTTCTCTTCATCTAAATTCACATATTCTTTATCATTTATGAGCATACTAGGAGCTTTTTCACATAAACCTAAACATCCTACTACTTTAAGAGTAAAAAGTCCATCAGGAGTAGTTTCTCCCACATCTATTCCCAATTCTTCTTTAATTACCTCTATTAAAGAATTAGAATTCTTTAAATAACAACATATAGAATTGCATACTTTTATTGTGTATTTAGGTTCTTTTTTAGTAGTAAACATCTCATAAAAAGTAAGTGTACTGAATATGTCAGCTGGAGCTATCTCCAACTTTTGAGAAAGAAATTCAATACTATCTTGAGATATATACCCTAAAGTTTCTTGAATTGCTCTTAAAGAAGGTAACAAACTTTGAGAACCCTTACCAAATTTTTTAATTATCTCTTCCACTTTCTCTTTCCAACAAACTTCTTGCATAGAACTGCCTCCTTTTTTATTCTAATTGTGAATTTTATCACAAACTCTTTTAAAAAAATTAAATTAAATTAAATTATGCAACTACATTCTGAGGTTTACCTAAACAAAAACTTAGTATATTTTGTACCGTAGTCTCTAATATTCTCTCTAAAGCTTCTTGGCTATAAAAAGCTATATGAGGAGTAAATACCACATTTTCTCTACTTAAAAGAATATGACTCTTTACAAGATTAGCTAAAACTTCTAAATTCTTTTTATCATAAAGAAGTTGTTTTTCTTCTTTTATCAACTCTTCTCCTTCCAAAACGTCTAAACCTACTCCTGATAAAATTTTTTTATCTAAAGCTTCTATCAAAGCTTCTGTATCTACTACAGCTCCTCTTGAAGTGTTAATCAAAATAGCTCCTTTCTTTATTAATTTTATGTTTTCTTTATTAATAAGATGATGTGTAGATTTATTATAAGGAACATGTAAAGTTATTATATCTGATCTTTTTAAAAGTTCCTTAAAATCTACATATTCAAATCCTAAAATTTGGGCTAAAAATTTATTTTGATTTGTATCGTAAGCTAAAACTTCCATTCCAAAAGCTTTGGCTATTCTAATTACATGCAGCCCTATTCTACCTGCACCTATTACTCCTAAAACTTTACCTTTTAAATCAAAGCCTTTCAATCCTTTAATAGAAAAATCTCCTCTCAATGAATTCAAATAAGACTTATGTACGTTTCTTGACAAAGAGAGTATTAAAGCGAAAGTGTGCTCAGCTACTGTGTTCTCACCATAAAAAGGAACATTAGAAACTGTTATTTTTCTTTTTCTACATTCTTTCAAATCTATATGATCAAAGCCTGTAGAACGAGTAGTTATAAATCTTAGCTTAGGAAGCTTAGATAAAATTCTTTTATCTATTTTAGAGTAGATAAATACAGATAGTAAATCTACATCTTTGACTTTATCTGTATCTTCTAAAGTCAAAGGATCACGAAAAAATTCTGTGGTAAATTCTTTAAGTCTATTTTTTAAATACCTTTTCTCCCAACCTTCTATCTCAAAAAATGCAATTTTTTTAATTCTCATTTTCCAAACTTTGTTTAAGAAAAAAAATTAAACTCTCTAATTCACAAGCTACATCGACATTTGAAACTAATACATTTTGAGGAACTTTTAAATTTATAGGAGCAAAATTCAATATAGCTCTTACTCCTGCATCTATGAGAGAATCTGTAATCTGTTGAGCTACTTCTGGAGGAGTACAAATTATAGCTATCTTTATTTTTTCTTTTTTTATTACTTTTTTTAAATCTTTATTAACGTCTCTAATCTTTACCCCATTTTGAATTTTTCCTACTTTTTTTGGATCTACATCAAAAGCACAACTTATCTTTACGTTAAAACTTCTAAACCCTGGAAACCCTAACAAAGCGCTCCCTAATCTTCCAACCCCTACTAAAGCTATCTTCCATTTTCTGTTTGTACCTAATATCTCCTCTATCTCTTCTATCAACTTTGCTACATTATAACCTACCCCTCTCCTTCCAAATTCTCCAAAGTAAGAAAGGTCTTTTCTAAATTGAACTGAAGTTATGTTCAAAGATTGAGTTATTCTATCAGACGAAACCACCTCTATTCCCTCATCTCTCAATCTTTTCAAACTTCTCAAATACAAACTTAACCTTTTTATCGTCTCTGGAGAAAATTGAATACTTCTTTTTTTATTTTTAATTTGTTCCATATTTCACAAATACTAACATTTAACATTTAATCTGTCAAGTTTAAAATCCAAAAAATACCTAATTTGACATGGTATTTAAAATATGCTATTTTTTAAAGAGTATGAAGATAAATCCTAAAAAAATTCAAGTATTTGTAAAACTATATTGGATAAGAATTATTATCTTTACAATCTTAGGGATATTATTTGTACTTTCAACTATCTTAGTCATCAATGGTATAAAGCAATTTATGCAATTAGAAGCTTTTTACAAACGAATGCAGTTAGCGAGTGTACCTATCCAACTTCTATTCAGCATTATGACTGCTTTTATCTTTGCTACTATTTATGTCTATATGTGGTTCTGGCTGTGGTTTGGAGGAGGTTTAGCCAAAATGGGGCAGAAAAAGATAAAGCCCTTACAAGTAAATGTAAAATGGGAAGACGTAATTGGAATGGAAAGTATAAAGAACGATGTATGGGAAGTAATTCAATTAATAAAAGATAGAGCAAGATTAAAAAAAGTGGGAGGAAAAGTCATAAAAGGAGTCTTATTAATAGGACCTCCTGGTTGTGGAAAAACGTATCTAGCAAAGGCTATAGCTACTGAAGCTGGTGTGCCTTTTTTATCTGCTGTAGGAAGTGAATTTATGGGAATATTTGTAGGGTTAGGAGCTCAAAGATTAAGGAACCTCTTTAAAAGAGCTAGAGCTTTAGCTGAATTATATGGAGGATGTATTATATTTATAGATGAAATAGATACTATAGCAAGACCTAGAGTTGGAGTCTCAGGCTTTGGAGCAGGAATGGATTATAATGCTACTATAAATCAACTTTTAACTGAATTAGATGGCTTAAGACAAAAAGAACATAATATCGTAGTCATAGGTGCTACAAACGTTTCAGAAGACGAATTAGATAGGGCTTTAATGAGAGCAGGAAGATTTGATAGAAAAATATATGTTGGTTATCCTAATTTAGAAGAAAGAAAGAAATTGTTTGAATTTTATCTTAAAAAAGTAAATTTTGATCCTAACTCTGTAAATACAGATGTTTTAGCTCGCAAAACTGTAGGATTTAGTCCTGCAGATATTGCTAACTGTGTAAGAGAAGCCAGTTTGATCTCTGTAAGGAAAGGTAGAGAAAAAGTCACTATGGAAGATTTATCTGAAGCTTATGATAGAGTCATGTTCGGATTAAAATCTAACATCACTTTGAGTGAAAGAGAGAAAGAATGGGTAGCTTATCATGAAGCTGGTCATGCAATAGTAGCGTATTTAACTCATCCCACAGATGATGTAGTAAAAGCTACCATTATTCCTAGAAAAGGGTATTTAGGTTATGCTATGCCTGTTCCTAAAGAAGAAATACACATATCAGATAAAGAAAGATTATTAGCTGAAATTAAAACTTTATTAGGAAGCTATGTAGCCGAAAAACTAAAATTTGGAAAGACTTCAAATGGAGTAGATCAAGATTTTAAAAGAGCTTACCAAATAGCCCATAATATGGTATGGAAATGGGGAATGGGGCCTTCAGGACTGATTGGCAATTTTGAGTCTGATGATACGAGCTGGTATGGAGGAAGAAATATTCTCTTATCAGATAAAATTAAAGAAAGATTAGATGAAGATGTTCAAAAGATCTTAAAAGACTGTCTAAAAGAAGTAGAAGATTTACTCACCAAAGAAAGAGATCTTTTAGAAGCTTTTGCACAAGAATTATTGAAAAAAGAAGAACTAGATTATGATGAGATAGTTGAACTCTTTAAAAAATATGGTAAAGAAAAAAGCTCTCCTAATTAGCATTCTTTTCTTTTGTGCCTGTGCTATTCCTCCTACCTATAAAAGAAGAAATGTAAGAGAAGAGATAAAAAAAATCTGTAAGAAAGAATTTAACATAAATGTAGTAGTAAAGGATGTGGGAGAGACTATTTGGATTTATGCTCCTTTTAAAAGTATTTTGAACAAAGATCTAAAAATCAAAGATGAAGTTATAGATAAAATGAGAAAGATAAGTCTAAGTATAAGTAGAGTTCTCCTTAGTTTAGATAAACCTCCAAAGTTTTATGTAACAGTAGTCTCAGACATCTATGAAACAGGTGCAGATATTATAGAGATAGTAAATTTTGAGGATTTAAAAAAATTCTTTTTATTTTATATCTCTGATGAAGAGTTAGCTGATAGAACGGTGATCAAAAGTTATTTTAACCTCAGTGCTTTAGGAGATGAAACAGGTACGCACATTCCTGTCCATGATATAGATTTTGAAGAATTTCTGTGCGAACTAATGGTAAATAAACTGAGTATGTATTTTACCAATAAAAAAATAGAAGGAATAAAAGAGATAAAATGTGATTTTGACGGAGATTTTTATGAAATATATTTAGAAACAACAGATGAGAATTTCAAATTAACTGAACCTATTTTAAAAGACATTTTAAAAATATTCAAATTTTTTATTAAAATCTACGAATATAAAGATTTTTTAGGAATAAAGATATATCTAAATAATAAAGAATTAGAATTTTTTTCTTTTAAATCTTTAGAAAATATTAAACCTCCTCTCAGACTGAAATCCCTTCTTCAAAAGTAATCTCTTCCTCTGTTTGAGGTTTAACTTTTATTTTTATAGGATCTGTGGATAGTTCTTTAAATTTTATTTTTGCCTTTATAGAAGGAATTAGTAAAGTACCTGTCTTTTTTGGCAAAAGTAAAAGTGTCAATTTGTAAACATATTCTAATTTTCCTTTAATTATGTTTATACTTTGAGATTGAAATCTGCCTATTACCTTAAAGTCTTTAAATTTTGGAAGAATTATCTTTGGAGTCTGTTTTCCTTTAAATTTTAAAGTCACTTCTAATTTTAAAGTCTCATTTTCTGAAATTGTGTTCTTATCTACTTTTGCAGTAAATTCTAATTTCTTCTCTTTAGCGATAAGAACTACATTAGAGAACAATAAAAATAGAATTAAGAAATACAATTTTTTATTCTGCAATTTTAACCCTCCTTCCTTCTATCTTTAATTTTCCTTCTACAAACAACTTTACAGCTTTAGGATACAACTTGTGTTCTACTCTGTGGATTTTTCTCTCTAAACTTTCTAAGGTATCTTTTTGGGTGATTTTGACTGGTTCTTGCAGTATGATAGGACCCGAATCTACCTTTTCATTCACAAAATGGACTGTAACACCTGTGACTTTTACTCCATACTTAAAAGCTCTTTTTATAGCCTGAGTTCCTTTAAAAGAGGGCAACAATGCTGGATGGATATTTAAAATTCTGTTTTTATATTTTTTTACAAAATAAGGAGAAAGTATCCTCATAAAGCCAGCTAGTAATATTAAATCTATCTTTTCTCTTTTTAAAATTTTCAAAATTTCTTTCTCAAAACTCTTTCTATCCTTAAATTTTTCAAATTCTACAACTTCTTCTTTTATACCTAATCTTCTTGCTCTCCTTCTTACATAAGCAGATTTATTATCTGTGATTAAGATCTTAATGTCAGCTTTAAAAACTCCTTTCCTTTGAGCTTTAACTAAAGCTTCAAAGTTTGTACCTCTTCCTGAGGCAAAGATAGCTATATTCATAAAACCTTAGATTTTATGAATCTCAATTTCATCAAATATTTTGTTCTTCTTAAAAGACTTTGCAAGAATAAAAAAATAAATTAATAATATCAACACAGCTAACAAAAAACTTATTATCTTTAAATCTCTAAAGACAAATATTGTAAGGATGAACAAAAGAGAAGGGATTAAAAATGTAATAAATATCAAAATTAAAAATTTCTTTTCTGAAAACCTCAATTCTACAATTTCACCTTCTTTAAATTCAGTGTTTTTAGTTAAAGTTATCTTCTCATTCACTTTACAGTTCAACTTACACCCTTTACAATGAAAAGTATCTAAAAACTCCACTTCTAGATTGTTCTTATCTACTTTTGAAACTCTTGCTTTTCTTTTAAGAGACATCTATTTTTTTAATTACTTTGGTAGGGCATCTTTGTAAAGCTAAATCCAAATTTTTATCTTCTATTTTCTTGTAACAAATTTTTGCTAAAGCTTCTTCTAAATAAAAAGGACTTTCAGGTATTACCTTTGTACAAAGTCCACAACCTATGCATCCTACATCACATACTTTTTTTACTTGCATTGCAGTTTCTGGATTATTACAACCTACCCAATAAAGTTTGTCATTTTTTATCTCTACAATCTCTAAAACATTTCTGGGACATACTTTTACACATTCTCCACATCCTACACATTTTTCATAATTTATAACAGGTAATCCCTTCTCTATTTTTATAGCACCAAACTTACAAACTTTCTCACAATCTCCAAAACCTAAACATCCATATTTACAAGCTAAACCTCCCCCTACCAAATCTGCCAAAGCACAACTTTTTACTCCTCTGTACTCAGCAGAGAATTTTTTAGGTTCAGTTTGAGAACATTTTACTATTACTTTCTTTTTTGTTGTGTGTGGAGATTCTAATCCCAATAAATTACACAACTTTTCATTTACTTCTTTTCCTCCTGCCAAACACCCTTTAAATAAACTCTTTTTCTCTAATACATTCTGAGCAAAAGCTTCACAACTACTAAACCCACAGGCTCCACAATTTATTCCTGGCAATATCTTAAGAATCTTTTCTAAAACTGGATCTTTTTTTACTGCCAATTTCTTATCAGCTATACTTAATATTACAGCAAATAAAAATCCGATTAATCCTAATCCTATAGAAGAAATAACAACTTCTTTCATTTCAACATTCCTGAAAATCCCATAAAGCTTAATGATAATAAACCTGCTGTTATTAAAGTTATTCCTGCACCTTTTAAACTTTCAGGTACATCACAAAATCTTAGCTCTTCTCTTATACCTGCCATAATCAATAAGACTAAACTAAACCCTATTCCTGCTGAAAATCCGTATATTACAGTCTCTAAAAAATTGTAATTTCTCATAATAACAAACAAACACAAACCTAAAATAGCACAGTTTGTAGTTATCAAAGGAAGGTAAATCCCTAAAGCTTTAAAAAGAAATTGAGAATACTTTCTAATAAACATTTCTACTAATTGTACTAAAGAAGCTATTACCAAAATAAATACAGCATATTCTAAGAAACTGAGCCCAAATTTTTCTAAAAATAAATGGTATATTAACCATGTAATACTACTAGCTAAAGTCATCACAAAAGTAACCGCTCCTCCCATCCCAAAAGCAGATGTTAAAGATTGTGAGACTCCTAAAAAAGGACAGATCCCTAAAAAATAACTTAAAACAAAATTATTTACTAAAACAGCTGATAGCACTATAAAAAGCAATTCCTTTAACATTTTTTCTTTTCAATCTTGTTCATTAAACCGACCAAAAACCCTAAAGAAAAGAAAGCTCCTGCAGGCATAAGCATAATGAGCAAGTTATCTTTCATCTTTATTATAGGAATACCTATCAAAGTGCCTTTTCCTAAAATTTCTCTTATACTCCCCAAAACCAATAATCCCCATAAAAATCCCAATCCTGTAGAAAAGGCATCTAATAAGGATTTACATAAAGTATTCTTTGAAGCAAAAACTTCTAATCTAGCCAAAATTATACAATTAACGATTATTAAAGGCACATAGGGTCCTAATGCTTTAGAGATCAGAGGAAAATTTGCTTTTAAAAAAAGATCTACTATTGTAACAAAAGTAGAAATTATGATCGTGAAGACAGCTATTCTCACCTGTTGGGGAACTATTCTTTTTATTAAAGAGACTATAAAACTTGAAGAGACTAAAACAAATATTACACTTAATCCCATAGATAAAGCATTTATGAAGGAAGTAGTAACTGCTAAAGTAGGGCACATTCCTAAAAGTTGTCTAAAGATAGGATGATTATACCATAATCCATTTTTAATAATTTGAATGTTCTTCATTTTTTCAATATCTTTCTAAGTTCTTTTAAAGTTTCATTTACGATTTTAGTTACACTCTCAGAAGAGATAGTAGCTCCAGATATTGCTTGAATCTCATTGTTTTCTAAAAGAGCTTTTCTTTTCTTTACTTTTATTTGGATATCGGTCTTTAAACCTTTAAATTGATCTCTAAAATTTTTTTGAGTTATCTTAGCTCCTAAACCTGGGGTCTCTGAATGTTCAATTATATCTATACCTAATATCTTTTTAAAATCCTTATCTACACAGACTAATACTTTTATCTTTCCTTGATATCCAAACCCTTCTCCTACACTACAATACCCTAAAAGTTGAGTCTTTTTGTCATAAACAAAATTAATAGTTTTATCCTTTAAAAGTTTTTCCTCTACTCTTTGAGCTTTAGGAATTATTTCAAAAATTTTTTCTCGCGTCTCTTTTTTTTGATTCTCTAATATCTTAGGGTTAAATTTTTTATAAGCAAAAGATAAAAAGAATCCTGATAAAAAACTTACAAGAGTTAAAATTAAGATTACTTTAAAAGTCTTATTCATCTTCCAAAACTTTTAGGTTTTGTAACTTTATTTATTAGAGGAGTTAATGCATTCATAAATAGGATTGAAAACATAACTCCTTCAGGTAATCCTCCAAAGTATCTTATACTCATGCAAATTATACCACACCCTATTCCAAAAATAATCTTACCTAGCTTTGTGTAAGGAGAGGTAACTGGATCTGTAGCCATAAAAAAAGCTCCTAACATCAATCCTCCACTGAATAAATGAAATAAAGGACTTCCGTTTAAAGGATTTAAAAGATAAAATAAAGAAGAAATTAAAAATACTGTACCTAAATAAGATAGAGGGATTCTGAAATCAGCTGTTTTTGTAAAAATTAAGAATAATCCTCCCAAAAGAAGTAAAAAACTATTCATCTCCCCCAAACTTCCACCACTTAATCCAAAAAATAAATCTTTTAAAGGAGTAATTATTCCATTGAATTTCCATAGATTTAAAGGGGTAGCACAACTTACACCATCAAAAGGTCTTATCCAAGAAGTCATATAAACAGGAAAAGAAGCTGTTAAAAATGCTCTTCCTACCAAAGCAGGATTGAAAATATTCTGCCCCAGACCTCCAAATATCATTTTACCTACTATTATACTGAAAAATCCTCCCAAAATACAAGGATAAGAAGGAATACTTGGGGGTAGAGTAAGAGCATAAAGAATTCCTGTGACCAAAAAAGAAAGATCTTTTAAACTCAAAGGTTTTTTTAAAAATTTACAGTATAAATACTCTGCTAAAAAGCAACTAAAGATACTCAAACCCAAAACTCTTATAGCATTAAACCTAAATAAATACACACTCCAAATTAAACTCGGCAAAGTTCCTAAAACTACAAAGAGCATAACTTGGGGGACTTTATTCTTACTCTTTAAATGAGGAGGGTATTCAATTATAAATTTAAACTCTTTGCCCATTTTATGTAAGAACTCAAAGGGATACCTGCTGGACATACATAACTGCAACTTCCGCATTCTATGCAATCAGAGATATAAAATTCTTTTAAAGATGAAAATTCAGAATTTTTAATAAGTGTGTAAATCCTGCAAGGTAATAAATTCATAGGACACACCTCTACACATCTTCCGCATCTTATACAGTTAAATTCATCTTTAAAAATTAAATCTCTATCTCCAAAAAATAAGACTCCGCCTGTACCTTTTAAAATAGGAACTTCTAAACTTTCTTGGGCTATGCCCATCATAGGTCCACCAAAAATTAACTTTTTAGGCTCAGATTTTAATCTCAAAATCTGTGATTCTAATAGATCTTTAATTAAAGTGCCTATTCTTACCCATAGATTTTGAGGTTTCTCTAAAATCTTGCCTGCAAAAGTCACCAATCTTTCGATTAAAGGTTTATCTTTATAAACAGCTTCATACACTGCATATAATGTAGCTACATTTTGAACTAAAACTCCTACTTGAAAAGGTAATTTTCCAGCAGGGACTACTCTTTTAGTAGCACTAAATATTAGTTGTTTTTCAGCACCTTGCGGATACCGAGTCTTAAAGACTTTTATTTCTAAATTAAAGTTTTCAGAAAAAATAGGAGTAAAATTTTTTAATTCATTTAAGATTAATTCCTTTATTTCTCTTTTGTTATCCTCTAAGCAAAATATAATTTTTTCTGTTTTCAAGATAAAATTAATTATATCTATCCCTTTTAAAATACCTAATAAGTTTTCCTTCATTAGTATATGATCGCATACTAAATAAGGCTCACACTCACAACCATTTACTATTAAAATGTCTATTTTTTTAGGAGGAGAGAGTTTTACATGTGTGGGAAATTGAGCTCCTCCCATTCCTACGATTCCTTTTTCAAATATTATTTCTAATAGGTCTTTTGGTTTTAATCCTCTTATCTCTGAAATTGGTTTTTCTTTAAAATCACCTTCAAAATTATTCTCAGACTCAATTATTATGGTCTTACATCTCTTCAAGATAGGGTGGTTAAAATAGGTAATATCTTGCACTTTACCTTCCACAGGTGAATGGATATTTGCAGAGATTTTACCGTAAGCTTTTGCTATTAGCTGACCTAATTTTACTTTATCACCTTTTCCTACTACAGGTTGGGCAGGTTTTCCTACATGTTGAGATAAAGCTATGTAGACTTTTTTTGGGATAGGAGTTTTTAAAGAAGGTGTGTTTTTCTGAGGATGTTTAAATTCAGGTATTTTTAACATATTTATTGAAAATACCAAAAAAAGAATAAATTGCAATAAAAAATGATGTTCCCAAAATTACTTTAAATTCTCCTATAAAATGAGCTATCCATGAACTTAATATCATGAAAAATAGAAAACCAAAATGAACTATTACTTCCATACAACTAAAGATTCTACCGTGAAATACGCCCTGACAACTTTTATGAATTAAGGTATTAGCTCCTATAATTATTGGACTTATTAAAGATCCTAAAAAGAATGAAGAGATTAAACTTAATTTTAAAGAAGGGAATTTTTTTAACAGAATAATAAACATTAAAAGAAATAAACTAACAGCTAACAAAAAGAAATTTAAAATTTTTTGAATAGAAATTTTTTTTCCAATTTTTCCATACACTAAAGAACTTAAAAATAATCCTATACCAAACATAACAGCTATTAGTCCCAAATCTCTTGTAGCTGAACCCAAAGTCTTTTGAATAAAGACTATTAAAGTGGTATACAGAGCTCCTACTCCTGAAGATAAGACAAAAAGTTTCTTTAAAGTAAAAAAACTTGCTTTCTCTTTAAATAAATAAAAAAACCCCTCTCTTAGCTCTTTTATGAATCTATTTTTTACCTTACTCATCAACTCTTCCCCTAAAAGAATAATGTCTTTTGGCCTGAATTCTGAATCCTTTGCAGAAACGACCAGAGAAATTAAACCTGCTGAAATAAAAAAACTTATACTATCTAATAAAAAAGTGAACTTTACCCCAACTTTTTCTACAATAAATCCACCTAATCCAAACCCTAACATAGCTCCTATCATACCTGTGGTTGAAATTAAAGAATTTGCCAAATGCAATTGATCTGTTCTTACAAGTTCAGGGATAATGCTTAACTTTGCAGGAACAAAGAATCTTGAAATACACGAGACAAAAAATACTACTATGTAAATGGGAATGAGTGTTTTTAATTTTAGAAAGTAAAAAGGAATAAGAAATACTAATATTCCTCTTAGTATGTCAGAAAAAAACATGGTGCTTTTTTTGCTCCATCTATCTACATATACTCCTGCTACTGGTCCCAAAATAAAAATAGGCAATATCATAAAAGAGAATAACTTTGCTAATTGTAAAGAAGAACCTGGCATTTTCTGATACATTAAACCTATTAAAGCCATTTGATGGAGCCTATCTCCAAATTGAGAGATAACCTGTCCTAACCAAAGACAAGAAAAAGATCTGTTTTTAAATATTTCTCTAAAACTCACTCTTCCCTAATTCTTTCAGAATATCTCTTTCTCAAAATCTTTGCTAACTTTACCATCTTCTTCAAAGCAGAATTTACTTCTTTGTAATTTCTTGTCTTTAAACCACAATCTGGATTTATCCAAATTTGACCGGGTTTTAAAACTTTTAAAGCTTTCTCTATTACTACTTTCATCTCCTCAATCTTTGGTACGTAAACTGAATGTATATCCCATACCCCTGGACCTATATCTCTTACAAATTTTTTACTTTCGAAAGCTGATAACACATCTCCTTTACTACGCATAGCTTCAATTGTAATTACATCAAAGTTCAACTTTAAAATCTGGTTGAGTATATCTTTAAACTCTGAATAACACATATGAGTGTGTATTTGGACAAAATCTTGAGTTTTACAAGTCAAATTAAAAGCTCTTATTGCCCAAGAAAAATAAAATCTTTGTTTTCGCTTTTTTAAAGGGACTTGCTCTCTAAAAGCAGGTTCATCTATCTGAATTATTTTTATGCCTTTTTTTATCAACTCTTTTATTTCTTTATTTAAAGCTTTAGCTATTTGAAAAGCTACTTTATAAGGAGGATTCTTAGTAATGTTATAACTCCATCCTAAAATGGTAACAGGTCCTGTAATTATTCCTTTCACAAATTTTTTTGTTAAAGATTGAGCAAAAGTAATCTCTTTCACAGTAAGAGGGGCTTTTCTTTCAACTCTGTCACAAATTATAGGAGGTCTATAAACCCTTGTTCCATAAGAAATTATCCAACCAGATTGAGTAGTATAAAACCCTTTCAGTCTTTGAGCAAAAAATTCTACCATATCTGTTCTTTCAAACTCTCCATGTACTAAAACATCTAAACCTATTTGTTCTTGGAATCTTATCAATCTCTTTATCTTCTCTTTTATAAATTTTTCATATTCAGATTTAGAGATTTTATTTTTTCTATAAAGAGCTCTTATGTTTCTTAACTCTTTATCCTGAGGAAAACTTCCAATGGTAGTGGTGGGAAATAAAGGTAAATTGAATAATTTTTGATGGAGTCTTTTCCTTCTTAAAAATTCTTTTTTACTTAAAGATAAAGTATCAAAGTATTTTATATTTTGGTCTTTAAATTCAAAGATTTCAGAACTCTTAGACCACTCTAAAGCTTCTTTTCTAAATCTCCCTTCCAAATACCCTTTTAGCAATTTTAATTCTTTTAATTTCTCTTTGGCAAAACTCAATTTTCTTCTTAATCTCTTAGGCATATTTTTTTCTTTTTCTAAACTTACAGGCAAACCAAATAAAGGACAACTTACACTTAAAAAAAGATTTTTTTCTGAAACACCTTTTATTTTCAAAATTTTTTTAACAAAGTCTGCTTTGGAAGGAATATGCTCTCTAATAGGTACCTTAGCATTTATTATTCCTGAAAAGAGAATTTTATCTTTACAGAAACCTGTCTTTCTTAAAAAAGTATAATTTTCATAACCTTGAATAAAATCTAACCCAATACCTTTTACTGGAAAATCTAAAAGCTCTTTTAAAAAATCTACACTTTCATAATAGGTAAAAAGATAAATATCTAAATTTAGACTCTGAAAATTCTCTTTGTAAAGTTTCTTTAAAAATTTTACCTCTTTCTTTGAGAGATCTAAAACAAAAGCAGGTTCATCTAAATGGATTTCTTTTATTCCTTCCTTCTCAAATTCTTTAAATAACTCAAGATACATACTGAATAACTCTGCAAGTTTTTCTGCAAAATCTACTTTGTCTTCTAAATTACTTAATTTCAAAAAAGTAAAAGGTCCTATCATGTATAAAGGTTGATTTTTTTTAAAGACTTTATACCATTCTAAAGGCTTTCTCCATTGAATCTTAAATTTGGTATTCTTCTTAATCTCTGGAACGAGGTAATGATAATTTGTGTTGAAGAATTTTTTTAATTTTAAAGCACTCTTTCCCCTAGCAAACTTAAAATAACTATCTAATCTCTTATTATAAGGATAAACTCCAAATATTAATGCATTGTCTAAGATATTATCATAAAGTGTAATTTCAGCTAAAGGAAATTTGACTCCAAAGTTTTCATAAGTAGAAATTCTTTCAGTTTCTATTTCTTTTATTTTTTTAAGAAGCTCTGATTCAGAAATTTCTCTATTCCAGAAACTTTCAATACTTTTTTTAAACTCTTTGTTTTTGCCCAATCTTGGAAATCCATAAGCATAAGTCTGCATCTTTGAGTTTTCCTCCTTTTTTAAAAGCCCACGGCAGGATTTGAACCTGCGACCCCCTCATTACGAGTGAGGTGCTCTACCACTGAGCTACGTGGGCTTTTAGAAAAGTAATTTAAAAATTGATAATTTTTTTAATTTTATTTATTTTTCATTCTTTTTTCAACAATTTTATATATCAACAATTTTATATAAAAGAAAAATCTTTCAGGCAGGTTTAATTTTTTTCTTTAATATATAAATTCTTCTTATTACTTCCAAATTTGAAAATAAAGCCAATATGAACAGAGTTAAAAATATCTTGTTAAAAAAGGCTCCTATCATTATCAAGAATAATCTCACATCTCTTCCTAACCTTACTTTTGGCAAAACTTTTTTCCTTCTGAAAATAGAATCATATTTATCAGCTGTATAACTCATCATAAAAGAACCAGTTAATGCCAGAAAACCTGTGATCAATATTTTAGGCTCTATTAGAAATCTATAAATTCCTATTGTCATACCTATAATGATTAAAGCATCTGCATACCTGTCTAAAACTGCATCGAACCAAGCTCCATATTCAGATTCTTTAAATTTTAATCTGGCTATTTCACCATCACATCCATCTATTATTGAAGAAAGTTGGGTTATAACTCCAGCTAATATGTTAGAAAGATAATCTCCTAAAGAAAAAAACCAAGCTGAAATTATACTCAAACCAAAACTTAAAAAAGATATAAAATTTGGTGTAACTTCAGTTCTTACTAAAAATTTTGATATCCTTATTGAAATAGGTCTATTTAAAAATCTGGATATAGGACCATCAGTTAGCTTTACCAAATCTTTACATAAGATCTTTTCAGCCTTTTCCAAATCAGAAGGTGTATCTATATCTATCCAAAAATTATCTTTTTCTATCTCTAAATATCTCATTCTCTTATTTTTTGCTAAAAGTCTTATACCATCTGTAAGAGTCTGAGCTCCTTTTTTCACACTTTCCTCTAAAGCTTCAAAAAGAACAGGAGTTGCTTTAAATATTCCACAATCTAAACCATTGTAATCTGAAATATTTTTTCCAATATCAATAATGTAATCTCCTTCCGTTTTTACTTTTGTAGCTTCTTGTATGTCTATAAACCTTGTAGGATTTTTATCTATAGCTAAAACACATTCATCTTTATTTATACAAAAATCTCTTATTTTTTCTAAAATCTTTACATCAAAAATGTGGTCTGCCATTAAAAGGATAAATTCTTCTTTTAAGAAATCTTTTGCTTTCAAGACTGAAATTCCATTTCCTTTTGTCCATTCATTATTCTCAATGTACCCAATGTTTACTTTGTATTTTTGACCATTACCTATCTTATTTTTTATCATTTGAGATTTAAATCCTACAACTACTAAGAATTCTCTAAAACCAGTTTTTCTACAGGTGAGGATTACTCTTTCAATTAGAGACAGGCCTAATAGAGGGGTTAAAGGTTTTGGTAAATCTTTAATCAGTGGCTTTAATCTCTCTCCTTTACCTGCTGCAATTATTAATACCTTCAAATTAACACTTTACCTTTGGCGTTTGCCTTGAATAAATTCTTCTACCATTTGCTTGGCTTTTTCATCTGGAAATTGTTTGGGAGGATGCTTCATAGTATAAGCAGAGATTGAAATTAAAGCTCCTCCTATTTTCCTATCTAAAGCTAATTTGCAGCATCTGATAGCATCTATTACAGAACCTGCAGAGTTAGGTGAGTCTTCAACACTTAATCTTAATTCTAAACTTATAGGCACATCTCCAAAGATTCTACCATCCATTCTTATATAACAGATTTTGTTGTCCTTTAACCATGGAATATAATCAGAAGGTCCTATATGAATGTTTTCTGTTTCTAAAGGAACGTCTAATATGGATTGCACAGCTTGAGTTTTAGATATCTTTTTTGATTTTAACCTTTCTCTTGCTAACATATTTAAAAAGTCTGCATTTCCTCCTATATTTATTTGATAGGTTCTATCTAACTTTACTCCTCTGTCTAAAAATAATTTCGCAAGAGTTCTGTGAACGATAGTAGCTCCTAATTGAGATTTTATATCATCTCCTACTATGGGGATCCCTTTTTCCTCAAATCTCTTTGCCCAAATTTTATCTGAAGCAATAAAAGTAGGCATACAGTTTATGAAAGCAACACCTGCTTCTAAACAGCAGTTAGCATAGAATCTAGATGCTTCTTCAGATCCTACAGGTAAGTAATTTAAAGCTATCTCTGCTTTTGTTTCTTTTAAGACTTTTACAATATCAACTTCTTCTTCTTCTGAAATTACAAAAGATTTATCTTCTGGATATTCTGCCATATGAGCTGAATATCCATCTAAAACTTTTCCTTTTAGTACTTTTACTCCTAATTTAGGCACATCTTTATAAAAAATAGTAGTGCAATTAGGTTGTGTGAAGATGGCATCTCTTACGTCTTTACCTACTTTTCTTTTGTCTATATCAAATGCAGCTACAACTTCTATATCACCAGGTTTATAACCTCCAATCTCAAAATGCATTAATCCTGGTATTTTTTGAGAAGATTTTTTATTTTTATAATAATAAATCCCCTGAATTAAACTACTTGCACAATTCCCTACACCAATTAATGCTATTCTAATCTTTTTCATCTTCTTTCCCTCCTTTTTAGGTTAACAAATTTTTTGAATCTCTTAAAAAGAATGAAAATACAGAAAAGATTTTAAATTTCTTTAGGTAGTTTTATATTAATAATATAAATATACATTTTTCAAAAATCATGTCAACTATAATTTTTTGGTAATTTTTTTCCTATACCAGTTTAATAAATCTCTGAATGTTATGTGTATAGGAATTTGTGGACGCCAATATGCTCTTTTTTTAAAGTTCTTTACTTCCTCTTCAGAAATAGAAAATATAATTTTTTCATCTTCAAAAGTATATTTTATTTCAGGTTTTATTTGAGAAAGACTTAAAAAAAGATTTAAAATTTCTTTTAATCTATACTTTCTTGAATAAATTCCATAAACCTCTCTGAATCTACCTACCTCTGTTATTAACCAATAAGCTTTCACTAAATCTCTTACATCTAGAACAGGTAATGTTTTTACTTCCTTTAAATGTATTACAGGTTCTTTAAATCCTTTTTCTATTAAAACTATCTGCTCAGCTAACTTTGAAAAAAAAGGATCTTCAGAAGATTCTACTAAAGGACCTGTATAAAGAGGAGTTTTGGTAAAAATTATTTTTAAATTTTCAAAGATTGTAGGGAAATCTCCTATCATCTCTATCTGAATTATAGTTTCTGGAGATACATTTTTTGTCTCTTTTAAAATTTCAGTTTCAAAATTTTTAAAACAGAATATTTTGTGTGGTTTTACTTCTTCTAAGATCTTTCTTATTGAAAAATCTTTTTTACTTTGCTTGTAAATTTTTACCTGATCTTTTATAGAAACTATTTTCTCTTCTTTAGAATCTGATTTTAAAATACCATAGATCTCTACATTTTCTAATTTTAAAAGGTATTCAGATAAATGCACTCCCAAAGAACTTTCGATCTCTGTAATCAATACTTTTATCATTTAAAATTGAATTTTCCAAAACCAAGTATTTTTTCTAAACCAATCAAAAGTAATTTTTAGGCCTCTCTTAAAGCTTACTTTAGGTATAAAACCCAATATTTTTTTTGCTTTTTTTAGACTTGCTCTGGTATAGAAAACATCTCCTGGACGGGGTTTACAAAATAAGGGCTTAATTTTTTTATTTGAGATTTCTTTCAAAATATCTAATAATTCTAAGACAGAGTAAGCTCTGCCTGTAGCTACATTAAAAATTTGACCATCTGCTTGAGAGTTTAAAAAAGATAGAATATTTGCTTCTACAACATCTTCTACAAACACAAAATCTCTCGATTGCTTTCCATCTCCATAAATAGGAGGAGGCTCTTCTTTTAATATACAGGTTATAAACTTTGGAACTACGCATGCATATTGAGATTTTAAGGATTGAAAAGGACCATACACATTAAAATATCTTAAAGAGACTGTTTTCAATTTGAAATTTTTATAAAAAATATTACATAAATTTTCTCCTGCTAATTTTGTCAAAGCATAAATAGATATAGGCTCTGGAGAATCTGACTCTTTAAAATAAACTTTTTCTTTTTCTCCATAAACAGAACTTGAAGACGCAAAAACGAATTTTTTAACTTTATTTTTTCTGGCTAACTCTAAAAGATACAAAGTTCCTTTGATATTTACTTTTATGTATTCTTCAGGATCTTCCATAGATTCAGCAACACTTACTAAAGCTGCCTGATGAGAGATAAAATCAAATTTATAATCTGAAAAAATATTTTTTAACTTTTTATAATCTGTAATACTTATTTTAAAAAACTTTATTTTGTTCAACACATCTTTTATATTTAAAATCTGTGAAGAGATCAAATTATCTATCACAAAAATTTTGGCTCTCAGATTTACTAATCTTCTCACTAAATGTGAACCAATAAACCCACAACCTCCTGTTATCAAAATCTTTTTATTTCTAAGACTCATAATTTTATGATTTTTTTATTTTTATAGTTTTTATATACTCCTCTACAATCAAAGATTAAATCAGAGTTATTTAAAATAAACTTATAGTCAAATTTAGAATGGTCTGTAACTATTACTACTAAGTCTTGTTCTTTTAAAAGTCTTGAAGTTAATTTTTTAGAAAAGAGTCTTCTATTATTTATCTCTATAAAACTTACATAAGGATCTGAAAAATTAACTCTTGCTTTGAGAGTCAATAAATTTTTTATAATAGTGAGAGCTGGAGATTCTTTTGTATCCTGAGTATCTTTTTTGTAAGCTACTCCTAATATTAATATTTTTGAATTTCTTATGGTCTTTGAATTCATGTTAAGGATTTCTAATATTCTATGAGTGACATACTCAGGCATATAAAAATTAATTTGAGAAGCTAATTCTATTAATTGAGGTTGGAAACCTTCAAATCTAGCTTTCCATGCTAAATACAAAGGATCTACTGGAATGCACTCTCCTCCTATACCAGGTCCTGGCAAAAATTTCATAAATCCAAAAGGTTTGGTAGAAGCAGATTCTATTACTTCCCAAATATCTATATTCAATTTTCTGCATATTAAAGCCATTTCATTAACAAGGGCTATGTTTACTGCTCTAAATGTATTTTCTAATAATTTAGCCATTTCAGCTGTCTTAGGGTTTGAGACAACAAAGATGTTTTTAATTATATTTTTATATAATAGAACTGCTAATTTAGAACAATTCCTTGTAACTCCTCCTACAAGTTTAGGAATGTTTTCTAACCTGAATCTTTTATTTGCTGGGTCTATTCTCTCAGGAGAAGAACATAAGAAAAAATCTTTTCCTACTTTTAAGCCTGTCTCTGAAAATGCAGGCAACAAGAGTTCTTGAGTAGTTCCAGGAAAAACAGTACTCTCTAAAACTATTAACATCTCTTTATGAATATATTTTTTAATTAAATTCGTTACATTTAAAATATTTGTAAGGTCTGGCTGACGAGTCTTTGAAAGAGGTGTAGACACACAGATTAATACTACCTCTACAGATTTTAAAAATTCTGGTGTTAAGAATACTTCTATTCTTTTCTCTTTTATTAATTTCTTCAAAATCTGAGATTCAACATCTATAATGTAACTTTGACCTTTCTCAATACTTTTTATCTTTTCTTTATCTATGTCATAGCCTTTTACAATAAAACCTGCTTTTGCAAAACTCACAGCTAAATTCAATCCTACATATCCTAACCCTATTATTCCGATTTTGGCTTTTTTATTTTTTATCTTGTATTCAAGATTTAGAAAACTACTCATTTTTCTCCTGAACTTCCAGGTCCATGATAAGTAGTTTCAAAATCAACACCTATATTAGGAAATGCCTTTAATCTAAAGGCAATATAAAAACCCCAATTTTTATTTTGATCTCTGGTAATGATAACATCACAAAACCAACAATGTAAATCTCTTCTAATTTTAAATTGATGGTAACTGAATTCTCCTCTTTTAAAATCATATCTTTGATAATACCTAAACTGCCATTTATAATTGGGAGAAAAATCTATCTGTGCAGTTAAAGAATTTGAGATATCACGAGAAAAATAATGACCCACATTAAGTTTAATTTTTTGAGAAAGAGGGAATGTAAAATCAGATGAAGTATTTAAAAGATGATGTTCTTTTAAGGAATAGGTGAGATCATTTTTAAACCTTATTTTTCTAAATATAAAGAACTCTAATTTTTCTTTTAAATCTTTAAAGCCCTTTTCTTGATAAGAATCCAAAAAGTAATCTACTTCTATTTCTGATTTTAAAAGTCTTTTTTTCAAAGACTCTCTTTTCATATCTACAAAGTTGTTTAAAGTAAAAGTAAATTTTTTAATATAGTCTATTTTATCCTTAGAATCAAATATAAAGAGTCTGTCTTTCTCAAAAGTGGGTTTATTAATAAAATCAAATGAAACTTTAGGCTCAACTATGTGTCTTAAAAAAAATTTTGGAAATTCATATATTTTAAAAAGACTTGTATTTAAAGAAACTCCACTCTTAAAGCTACTTTTAGTTACATTTTCTGTGTCTTTTGTCTTAGAATAAAAACCAATATCACTCCCTGTGTAAAGTAAAAAAGTAAAACCTTTTACTTGTTTAGGAAAAGAAATTCTTTGAGAAAAAAATGCTCTCAAACAATCTATATCTAAATCTGAAGAAGCGTATTTTTTGTTGAAATTAACAAACTCTAACTCAGAATCATAATAAAAATTTTTAAAATTGTAGTTATAGATTTTAAACCAAACTTTGGGTAAGAATTCAGTAACTGTAAAGAAATGATTAGCTCTTTTTTTTACTTCCAAACCTACAGATGCTGATTTAAAATTTTTACTTATATAAAAATAACTTTCTGGAAAAGGTCTTTTTTCATACTCAGGATAAAAATAATCTTTCAAGAACTCTTTATCTTTAAATTTATGGAACTCAGTTACTAAATACATGCCTTTGAACAGATTCATTTTGGAAGAAAGATCTACTCTGTATCGGAAAAAACCATTTAGTTTTTTCTCTTCATCTGTACAATAGAGCTTTAAATTAACTGCTCCTTTTTCTTTCAAATCTAAATCTGCATCTATACCTTCAGCTATACCCCAATTTTCTCTCCAATCCAAACGCAATTTTCCTTTTAGAGCCTCAGTAAGATAATACCTGTAATAAGTAAGGAGGTACAATCCCCATTCTTTATCTCTACCAGGTATAATGCCAAATCTGAAAACTCTATCTTTTAAAGGCTGAATATAAACAGGAAAATAAAATACAGGTATATCTAAAATCTTCATTACTACATTCTTTGCTATTATTTTATCCTGTGGGTAAATATCTACTCTTTTAGCACATAATTTCCAGTGAGGCTTTTCTAAATCGCAAGTAGAAATCCAAGCTTTTTTTGCTACCAAATGTTTTTGAGAGATTTGCTCTGAAATTTCAGAAAATCCATAAAAAGGAGCTGCTTCCCATCTGCTTTTAAAAATCTTTCCTGTTTTCTTATCTAAGTTATATAGTATCTTTTTGCATTTTAAAATTTTTCCTGAAGTAGTCTTTACCAAAACTTTACCTTCTGCTAAAACATCTTTAGTCTTTGTATTTACTTGGGCTTTTTGGCAAGTTAATCTTACATCTTTGTAAGTAATTACTACATTTCCAATTGCATTTATTAAATTTTTTTCAGTAAAATACTCAATTTTATCTGCTTCCACTTTTATAGGTAAGATCTCTTTTTTCTTTTGAGGATGCACAAATGGATTCAACAAAAAAAATAAGACAAAAAGAAAAAATTTTTTCATTCTTTTTCTTTTAAAAGATCCTGCAATTTTTTCCAATCTTGCAAAAACCTTTGAATTCCTATATCAGTTAAAGGGTGTTTTATTAATTTCTCTAAAACTTCAAAAGGTAGTGTGCAAATATGAGCTCCGATTTTAGCAGCTTCTAAAACATGCATAGGATGCCTCACAGAAGCTACTATTATTTGAGTTTTAAACCCATAATTATCATAAATTAGTTTTATATCTGAAACTAATCTCATTCCATAAGAAGAAATATCATCTAATCTACCTATAAAAGGTGAAATAAAATCTGCTCCTGCTTTTGCAGCTAACAATGCTTGAGAAGGTGAAAAACACAAAGTAACGTTAGTCTTTATACCTTTCTCTTTTAAAACTCTCACTGCTTTTAACCCTTCAAATGTTAAAGGTATCTTTATGCAAATATTAGGAGCTATTTTTGATAGTTCTTGAGCTTCTGTAACCATAGTTTGAGAATCTAAACCTATTACTTCTGCACTTACAGGACCTTTTACTAACTCACATATTTTCTTAAGTTGCAAGATTGGGTCTTTACCTTCCTTAGAGAGTAAGGTAGGATTAGTAGTTACTCCATCTAAAACTCCCCATTCTAATGCTTTTTTGATATGATCTAAATTAGCTGTGTCTAAAAAAATCTTCATACTCCTACCCCCTCTTTTGCTAAAATACCTGCTCCTAAAATTCCTGCATCTTCTTTTAATTGAGTCTTTAATATCTTTACTGTTCTATTAAAAGGTGGCATAGCATATTCTCTAACTATTTTCTTTATATCTTTTGATATTAATCTCCAAGAGCTAGCTATTCCTCCCCCTATAATTACAGCTTCCAAACCTAAAAGATTTATTACTCCTGTTATATAAAAACCTAAAGCTCGTGCTAATCTCTTAAAGACTTTTATACTATCTTTATCTCCTGTAAGTGCTGCTTTGTACAGAATCTTTGGGGTCAATTCTTTTTCATTTTCTACTGAGATTAATTTTTTTAACAGAGGAGGTAATTTCTTATGAGTAGTTTTATAAAAATCTATTAAATATTTATTACCTACAAAAGTTTCAATGCAACCTTTAGCCCCACAAGCACAGAGTTTGCCTTCTAAATCTATACAAAAATGACCTGCCTCACAATTTGAAATTCCTCTGGGTCTGTGTAATTTCTTATTCAATATCAAACCTCCTCCTACACCTGTCCCTAACGTTAAGCATAAAAAATTACTAAAGTTCTTACCTGCACCTAACCTGCTTTCAGCTAAAGCGATAAGATTTGCATCATTATCTATAAAAACAGGAAATTTAAATCTTCTTTCTAAAAGTTTTTTTAAATTTACACCTTCCCATCCTTTCACATTAGGAAGCACATATATATAGCCTTTTTTAACATCGATTATTCCTGGAGCTCCAATACCTAAAGCTCTTACATTTTTTTCAGTTAAATTAATTTTTTTGAGAATGGATTTTATTATCTGTGGGAATTTGGATAAAAAATCTTTTTTCTTCTCAATCTCCTTTGTAGGTATGATCTTTTTTATTCTTACTGAGAGTTTAGAATCTAAAATGCCTACTTTTAAGAAAGTACCCCCCCAATCTACACCTATTAATACTCTTTTCATATTGCTCTTCATTTTATCTTCTTTATCTTTATTTTCAAGAAAGAATTAAATAACCGCTTTATCTCTGCCTGTTCTTTTAGCTGTATAGAGATTACTATCTGCTTTTTCTATTAACTCTGTTAAATCTTGAGAATCAGAAGGAAAATTAGCTCCACCTATACTAATAGTAACCTTTAAAATCTCATCGTAAGCTTGTATTTGTTTTTGTCTAACAGCTGTTAATATTCTTTCAGCTACAAGCTTTAGATCATTTTTTTCTACTTCAGGCAAAACTACCAAAAACTCTTCTCCTCCATATCTTCCTACAAAATCTATACTTCTTATACTATCCTTTATACATCTGGCAACTTCTTTTAAAACTACATCTCCTACTAAATGTCCATAGGTATCATTGCATTTTTTAAAATGATCTATATCACACATTAATATCCCAAGATTTAGATTAAATTTTTTAGATCTAAAATACTCATCTTTTAATCTTTCCATAAGATGAGCTCTGCTAAAAACTCCTGTTAAAGAATCATAGATAGCTAATTCTTCTATAGCTTTGTACAATCTTAATCTTTTCAAACATACACAAAATTGTTTTATAAGGACTTTTAAGAAAAATGTATCTTGTGCTTTGAATCCTTTTATTCCTAAAAATTTAAATCCTAAATTCTTTTCTGGGATCAGAAAATACTCAAGATCTGACAGACCTTCTTCTTTAGATGCAAAGAACCTTATCTCTTTAAACTCATAGAATTTGCTTAAAATCTTTTCAAACTTTAAGAAAAGTTCCTTTTCTTCTGAAATTAAAGAGAGTTCTCTTAATGCTTCAAAAAATTCAAAATAAAGTTTACTCTTCTCATTTAATTCTTTAAATTCTTTATCTAAACTCTCTTTTTTAAAAGAAAGTTCTTTTAAGATTTCATTAAATAATTTTAATCTCAATCTTTTATCTATAAGCACAAAACTGGTGTATATCCTCAAGCTAACCAAGAAAATTAAAAGAGAAATTACATAAAGAATCAATAACATACTTTATTTCTCCCCAAAGTTTTAGCTTTATAAAGATTCTTATCTGCTCTTTGAAGAAGAGAAAAAAAGTCTTTACCATCTTTAGGATAAACAGCTATCCCAATAGAGACTGTAATTTTTATGGTCTTTCTTCTTATCTTAAACTCATCTCTCTCTATTTGAGTGCGTAAATCTTCAGCTATTTTTATAGCACCTGATAAATTTACATTAGGCAGGATTATAAGAAACTCTTCACCTCCTAGCCTACAGATAATATTTCCTGCATCTCCTATTACCTGTTTAATAACTTCAGCTGTATTTTTTAAAACTAAATCTCCCACTAAATGTCCATAGGTATCATTGCATTTTTTAAAATGATCTATATCTAACAAAAGCAATGAAATCTCTCTATTAAATTTTTGTGCTCTTTTTATTTCTTCATTGAACCTTTCTAAAGTATAATTCCTTAAATACAGACCTGTCAGAGAATCTTTTATAGCCAAATCCTTCATCTTTTTGTAAAGAAAACTATTTTCTAAGACTAACGAAAAGATCTCTGTTAAAGTTTGAAGAAATCTTAAATCTGAGATGTTAAAATTAAAAGCTTTGACTGATTCCAATCTTATTAACCCATAAACTTTATCTCCTACTGAAATGGGAGCTGCAATCAAAGAAGAAAATCTATCTTTAGAAGTTAACTCTTCATACGGAAATCTAAAGTCTTTTTTTATATCTTCTATCAAAATAGGTTTGTTAGTGCAGACTACTTGTTTATCTATAATATCTCCTTTTTTCTCTTTTATGTATGAAGTCTTTTTTGAAAATTTGAGTTCTAAAGTCTGCTTTTCAAAGTTTATAAGATATATTAAAAAATTATCTGCTGAAAATACTTCTGTAATCTTTTTTAAAAACTCTCTACATAAAATATTAGGTTCTAAATACTTTGAAAGCATAACTTGAAAATCTCCTAAAGTTCTATATTGAGTTATCTCTGTAGGAAGCTGATCTTTAAGACTGTTAATTTTTTTGATTTCTTCTTCTAATAGATTTTTCTTCTCTTCAAGATGCTCAAACTCTATCTCTAAATTTCTTTTTTCTTTTAAAAATCTCCTCTCAATGAAGAATACAAAAATAAGAAAGATTATAAATGAAGAGAGAACAAAAAAAGAAAATTTAGGCAAAAGTATTAAACTACATGAACCAAAGATTATAGAGAATATAAGATTTATTAAAAGCAGAATTTTAAATCCTCTATGCAATGGTTACTTCTGTTTCTTTATCAAAAAATTTTGCCTTATTCATGTCAAAAACTACTTCTAACTCTTGACCAATGGCAGGGATGTTATTAAGAGAGGTCTTCATTATGAAACTATGGCGGGCAGTATTTAAATACACATAAGTCTCTGAACCCATAGATTCTGTAACTTCACACCTTACCCTTGCACAGATCTCTTTTGAAGCTTCAGGTGTAAAGAGTTTATCATAAATGTTTTCTGGTCTTATTCCAAATATAACTTCTTTCCCCTCGTAAGAAGAAATTTTTTCGTATTTATCTTCTGAAATCTTTAATCTTATACTCCCCTCATCAAAATAATACTTTCTTTCTATCTTTATAATCCTACCTTCCATAAAATTCATAGGAGGAGAACCTAAAAATCCAGCAACGAATTTGTTTGCAGGATTTTCATAAACAACCAAAGGCTCTGCGAACTGTTGTATTTGACCATCTTTCATTACAGCTATCCTGTTACCCAAAGTCATAGCCTCTATCTGATCATGAGTAACATAAATCATTGTAGTTTGGAGCCTTAAATGGAGTTTATGGAGTTCAGTTCGCATCTGTACCCTCATCTTAGCATCTAAATTACTCAAAGGTTCATCGAACAAAAACACTAAAGGTTTTCTTACAATAGCTCTTCCTACAGCTACTCTTTGTCTTTCTCCACCTGAGAGTTCCTTTGGCTTTCTATCTAAAAGATGTTTTATCCCCAAAATGGAAGCAGCTTCTAAAACTCTTTTTTTAATCTCATCTTTAGGGATCTTACGTAACTTTAAACCAAATGCCATATTCTCATAGACTGTCATATGAGGATACAGAGCATAATTTTGAAATACCATAGCTACATTTCTGTCTTTAGGAGGAATATCATTTACTAATTTATCTCCTATGTAAATTTTACCTTTTGTAACCTTTTCTAAACCAGCTATCATTCTTAATGTCGTAGATTTACCACATCCTGAAGGACCTAACAAAACTACAAATTCTTTATTTTCAATGCCTAAATTTACGTCTTTGACTGCTACTACTCCTCCTGGATAAACTTTGGTGACATTAACTAAACTGACTTGAGCCATAGAAAAAAAATTATAAAAGTAATTCTAAAAACGTCAAGCCAGATACTCCAAAATAAGAGAGATAACTCTTTTTAATTCTTTTCTCTCAACTACAATATCAATTAAGCCATGCTCTAACATAAATTCTGATCTTTGAAATCCTGGAGGTAATTTTTGCTTTATAGTCTGCTCGATAACTCTAGGTCCTGTAAATCCTATTAGACTGTCAGGTTCAGCTATAATTATATCTCCTAAACCTGCAAAAGAAGCCATAACTCCTGCCATTGTAGGATGAGTCAGTACTGAGATGTAAGGAATCCTTTCTGAATGGAGTTTTGATAAAACAGCTGAAGTCTTTGCCATCTGCATTAAACTTAACATTCCTTCATACATCCTTGCTCCTCCTCCAGATCCAGAAACAATTATTAGAGGTATTTTAAACTCTAAAGCTTTTTCTGCGATTCTAGTAATCTTTTCTCCAACTACAGAACCCATAGATCCCATAATAAATCTTGAGTCTGTGACTCCTATAACTATATCTTTGCCATTTAACTTTCCTCTTCCTGTGACAGCAGCATCTTTTAAACCAGTTTTTTGCTGATCTTGGGATAGTTTTTCTATGTAACTTTTTGGACCCTTAAAATTTAAAGGATCTAAAGGAGCCAAAACTTTATCATACTCTTGAAAAGTACCTTTATCTATTAAAAGGTCTATTCTCTCATAGGCAGTCAAAGGGAAATGATAATTACAATGTGGACATACTTTTAAGTTTTCTAAGAGTGTTTTTTTAAATATTATCTTTAGACATTTTTCACATCTTACCCATAACCCATCTGGGATATCCTTTTTCTTAATTCTTACTATGGTGTATTTAAGTCTTTTTTTAAATAATCCCATCTCTTAAATCTCTCATTACTAAACCTGTCAACAACTTAGGATAAAAATATGTACTTTTTTGAGGAAACAATTTATTTCTTTTTACAATTTTAAGTACCTTCTCTTTTTTAAAAGGCCTTAATAAAAAACTTTTTGTGTGACTATCAATTTTAGATATTGCTTCTTCTGCTGAAGGAGTATAAATTATATCTTGCTCTTTTAAATTTAAATTTAATACTTTTTTAAATAAGAATTCATGCAAAAATAAAACTTCAAAATCTTTAAACTCTTTCTTTCTTATTCTCTCTGTAGGCTCTAAAATACATTTCTTATTTGCAGTTACCAAACCTATCTTTAAAGAATTCTGATTCCTACTATTATTCAAAAACTTTTTAACTGAACTCATCTTTTTTATTTTAAAATAATTTTCCAATCTCTTAAAAAAATCTTCATCTTTTAAGTTTAGCCTGATTATCCTATGGAATGTTCCTAAATACAAACCTTCTTGAAAAAAATCTGTAAAGAAGGCTAATATATATTGAGCTGATTTTGAAAACTCTGAATTCTTCTTGTTTAAGTAATCTGCATAATTCAAAGCTACTTTAAACCTATGATGACCATCTGCTATGAGAAATTCTTTCAAAGAAAAGAGAAAATCTTCTACTGTAGAATCTACTTTTAAAGAGAATAATTTAAATTTATTTTTAAAATTATCTTGAACACAAAGTATCCTATCGAATTTTTTTATATTTTTCTCAAAGAAGTCTTTTATAATCAAATTTTTATTCAAAGAAGCCAAAAATATGGAACAAAAATTAAATTGAGTAGATTTCAATAATAAAAATCTATCTTTAATAGGAAAAGTGTGGGTTTTTTCGTGAGCATAAATCTTAGTCTTAAAAGGCTTAACATTCAAAAGAGCAAAAAATCCTTTTAATCTTTTCTTTGAATATTCTATCTCTAAAGGATAAATTTTATCCTCTTTTTCTTTTATAAGTATATTTTTGTCCAACCATTCTTTTACAAGCTCTCTTGCTTTTTTATATTCATTATGTGTGGGAGGTTTTCTTAATATAAGATTTATTACATTGTATTTAGAAGCTTTCTTATAAAACTTCTCTCTCTCAGAACTTATCAGATCATAAATAGGACAGAACACCTTATCTAAGTTCTTTATCTTCTTCTCATTAAAATAAATTCCTTTAAAAGGGATTATATCTTTAAACTCCATCTTTAATAGCTGATTAAAGAATTCGACTTAACTTTTTCAAAGATAATCTGAGCTAACTTAAATGCACATGTTCTAATTCTCTCTATACTTCCAGAAAAATCTATAGCTTCTTCTAAATCTTCTCTTATCACATCTCCCAAACCATACACTCCTTCGATATTTGTCTCAAAATTCTCATTAACTTTTAAATAGTCTTCTGTTTCTAAATTTGTATTTCTCAAAATCTCTAAATTAGGCTTTAGACCGGTATCAGTAATAAAAAGATCACAAGCTATTATTTTACCTGTATCTAATTCTACTGCTTTTACATCTCCATTTCCAATTATTTGTTTTACATCTCTTTCTAATAAAACATCTATCTTCTCTCTTTTAGATAACTCTAAAATATTTGAAATTTCAGATTCTTTAAATATATTCAAAACAGGGATTATTATTTTAAAATTATCTTTTTTATCTAAAAATAAATCTAAAATCTCTAAACCCAACTTGGTCTTTAAGTACAAAATAACATGTTGAGAGAAATCTTTTGAATCTTTTATAAACTTTATATCTTCTAAAGTATAGAGACAGACTACCCCTCTCTTATGGATTCCAGGAACACCTAAATATTTAGGTCTTGAACCTGTACAGATTACCAAAATATCAAAACTTTTTTTAGAATTATCTTCCAATAAGATAACTCTTTTATTTAAATTTATCTTAACTGCCTTTTTCCCTCTTATCACATTCAATCCCTCTAAAGAAAATAAAAGTTCTTTTGATCTTATCTGATTTTTTAAAAATTTTAAAAGAAGATTTTTTTTGTAAGGATTTCGGTCTTTAGTTATTAATTCTATATCTAA
>Ga0190309_1000088_pt1 | contig 31314 bp, 26 predicted proteins | sample 48700767_MG_FD_161656 | JGI IMG/M metagenome (GOLD analysis project Ga0190309, IMG submission 161656) | Hydrothermal vent sediment bacterial communities from Southern Trench, Guaymas Basin, Mexico - 4870-07-6-7_MG | ecosystem: Environmental > Aquatic > Marine > Hydrothermal vents > Sediment ... | reverse complement strand
GTTAGATTTAAAGGGCTTAGTTTTAAGAGTAAATAAAGAGTTAGTTGGCTTTACAATTGGGAAAGATTTAGACAAAGATACTTTTTTAATTTTATATGAAATAGTTTTGAAAGAATTTAAAGGAGCACCGAGTTTCTTATTTACAGAATTTGCAAAAAGGATAAATAAAAAATTCTTAAACTGTGGAGATGATTCAGGAATAGAGAATTTAAAAAAGAGAAAATTAAGATTTTTACCAAAATTAATAAAAAAATACACACTTAAATGGATTTAGTTTTTTTAGATATTGAGACTACAGGTTTAGATTTTGAAAAAGGTGACAGGATCATCGAGATAGCAGGTTTAAAATTAACTTGTTCAGGTAAAATCCTTACTTTTCAGGAATTAGTAAATCCTCAACGTTCTATTCCAGATTCAGCAAAACTTATTCATCATATAACAGATGAAATGGTAAAATCTGCTTTAAAAATAGAAGAAGTTATAAAAAAGTTTGAGGATTTTATAAAAGATAGTTTCCTTTTAGGTTACAATTTAGAATTCGATCTGTCTTTTTTAAAAAACTACTTTTCTCCTCATTTTTTAAAAGAAAGGATATTAATAGATGTATTAAAGATAACTAAATTCTGTTTTCCTAATTTTAAAAAATACTCTTTAGAAAATGTGTGTAGAGAGTTGAATTTACCTTTACCTTCCCACAGGGCTTTACAAGACTGTTGGGCTACAGTTAGAGTGTTTTTTATGTGTATAGAACATCTTTTGAGAAAAGGGTATAGAGATTTTGAAGCTCTCTACAAAGATTTTGGGATAAGGATTTAAAGTATGATATAATTTTTTAAAGCTTAAAGGGAGGTGGATATTTTATGGATGAGATTTTAGAATTATTAGAGAATAATTCTAAATTATCTGCAGAAGATATCTCAAAGATAATAAAAAAACCTCTTAAATATGTTAAAAAAAAGATAAAAGAATACGAAAAAGAAGGCATAATTCTTAAATATAAAACTGTAATAAATAAAGAGCTTATAAAAGAAGATAAAATCGTAGAGGCATTAATAGAAGTAAAAGTAACTCCTGAAAAAAATCTGGGTTTTGATCATATAGCAGAAAGAATCTATAAGTTTAAAGAAGTAAAAGCTTGTTATTTAGTCTCAGGTACATATGATCTTTTGTTAATTGTAGAGGGCAAAGATCTCCATACCATTGCAGATTTTGTAGCTGAGAAATTAGCTCCTTTAAAAGAAGTAAAAGGCACTGTTACCCATTTCTTGTTAAAGAGATATAAAGAAGATGGCATAATTTTGACAAAAAAAGAAGAAGATAAAAGGTTAGCTATTACTTATTAAAATGATAGTCCTTAATAAGAGAGTAGAAGAATTAAAACCTTCAGGTATTAGAGAATTTTTTGAGTTAGTTTTAGGAATGAAAGAAGTCATTTCTTTAGGAGTAGGAGAACCAGATTTTACTACCCCTTGGAATATAAGAGAAAGAGCTATTTTTTCTTTAGAAGAAGGTTACACTTCTTACACTTCCAACAAAGGTTTATTTTCTTTAAGAAAAGCTATATCTTCATATCTTGAAAAATATTATGATTTAAGTTATGATCCTGAAACTGAGATTTTGGTCACAGTAGGAGTAAGTCAAGCTTTTGATTTAGCTATAAGAGCTCTTGTAAATGAAAGAGATAAAGTTTTAATCTTTGAACCTTTTTACGTAGCTTATCCAGCCATATCTTTTTTGCAAGGAGCTCAAAACTTATTCTTAAAATTAGAAGAACCAGATTTTAAAATTAAGCCTAAAAAACTCTATGAAGTTTTAAAAAAAAATAAACCCAAAATCATAATTCTTAATTATCCTTCAAATCCTACAGGAGTATCTTACACCAAAGAAGAGTTAAAAGAACTATGGAGAGTTATCAAAAAATTTGATTGTGTGGTAATCAGTGATGAGATTTATGATAGGTTATCTTATGATTTTATTCATACTCCTTTTCCTAAAGTTGGAAGTGCAAAAAAGCGCACTGTATATATGAGTGGGTTTTCTAAGAATTTTGCAATGACAGGTTTTAGAATAGGTTTTGTAGCAGCTCCTTCAAAAATTATAGAAGCTATGACCAAGATCCATCAGTATTCAATGTTATGTGCACCTATTACTTCTCAGATGGCAGCTTTAGAAGCTTTAGAAAAAGGAGAAAAGGAATTAGAACTTATGAAAAAAGAGTATAAAAGAAGGAGAGAACTGGTAGTAGAGTTTTTGAATGAGATTGGTTTGAAGACAACAAAGCCTAACGGAGCTTTTTATTGTTTTTCTAATATAGAGGTATCTAGATTAAAGAGTGTTGAGTTTGCTAAGAGGTTATTGTTAGAAAAAAAAGTAGCTGTAGTTCCAGGAATAGCTTTTGGAGATTTTGATAATTTTATAAGAATAACTTATGCTCAAAAGATAGATACTTTAAAAGAAGCTTTAAATAGAATTAAGGAATTTTTATCTTCTCTTTAAAGTTTTTTAATAAAACTATGAGGATAATCTATATATTATGGATTTTATTTTTTGTAGGTTGCTCTCCTTTAAAAAAAGCAAATTTTCTTTTAGAAAATTCTATTTTAAATCTTAAAAAGGCACAAAGTTTATTAGAAGCACATCTTAAAAAACATCCTCAAGATAAGAGAGCAAAACTTTTATTAGCTAGGCTTTATTATCAAAAGTCTGAATTCCAGAAAGCTTTTGAAATTTATGAAGATTTAAAAGGCTATTTAGATCCAGATTCAAAGATAATATTCTCTAAAATACTCATAAAAAAGAATTTATTTGAAGAAGCAAAAAAAATATTAAAAAGCATAAAGAGTTCTGATTATAAAAAAGAAGCTCAGCTCTTACTAAAAAAGATCGAAAAGAAAATCTCTGAGAAGTTACCTTCATATTTAGAAGAGTTACTATCAAAACCTATCACTCAACAGGATATTGAATGCGGAGCTCAAATTCTGTTAGTAGATGAAGTAGTTCAAATCACACCTGATAACAAAGAAGTGAGTTTAGTCCATTTTGTGGCCAGGATCTTAAATGAAAGAGGAAAAGAGTTAGGAGAAGTAAAAATAGAATATGATTCTACTTATGAGTATATAGCTGAATTGACTGCTCAAACTATTACTAAAGATAAAAGAGTAATAAAAGTAGGCAGAGAAAATATAAGAGATGTATCTAAATATTTAGAATTTCCTTTGTACAGTAATCTGAGAGTAAGAATAATATCTATGCCTGAATGTGTTCCAGGTTCTGTTATAGAATATAAAGTAAAGATAGTTAGAACCAGATTAATAAACAAAAAGGATTTTTCAATAATTTATGTTCTTAAAGAAAAGTATCCTATAAAAATAGCAAAGTTCAAGTTAATTGTTCCTAAAAATAGAAAAGTTAACATTTATAAAAGAAATCTAGAATTTAATTTTGAGAATTTTAATTTAGCTCCTGTTGTACAGGAAGATGAAAATGTAAAGATTTATAAATGGGAATTTAAAAACATCCCTCCTATCATAAGAGAGCCAAATATGCCTCCAATTTCAGAGATAAATCCTTATATTTTAATTACAAGTTTTTCTGACTGGAAAGAAATTTATAATTGGTGGATAAGACTCTACAAAGATAAAATAACCCCTTCTCAAGAGATAAAAGAAAAGGTAAGAGAATTGACAAAAAAAGATAAGCTTTCAGCTTTAAAAGAAATATTCAAATTTTGCTGTGAGAATATAAGATATGTAGCTGTAGAATACGGAAGAGCAGGTTTTACACCTCATTATGCAAAAGATATCTTTTTAAATAAATATGGTGACTGTAAAGATCAAAGTATACTTTTAGTTTCCATGTTAAGAACAGCAAAGATTAAAGCCTGGCCAGTCTTAATCTCTACAAGAGGTAATTTTGAGATAAAAGAATCAGAACCTTCTTTAAATTTCAATCACTGTATAGTTTTAGCTAAGATTAAAGATAAATTTTATTTTTTAGATCCTACTGCAGAAACTTCAGATATTTATAATCTGCCTTTTTCTGATCAAGCTAGAACTGTGTTGGTATTTTTTGATGATAATTACAGAATAATGAAGACACCTTCAAAAAAAGATAATGAAATCTTTATAAAAATGGATGTATCTTTTGAAAAGAATAAATTAAATTTTAAAAGAAAAATTACTACCAAAGGAGAATTTACTTTAGCTCAAAGATACTTTTTAAAATACACTCATCCTAAAATTTTTAAAGAAAAATTATTAGAGAAAGCAAAAGATATCCTCAAAGATGCCCAGTTAAAGAGAGTAGAGATAAAAAATTTAGAATTTTTTTATAAACCTTTAATTCTTTATTATGAGTTTTCAGGGAGTATGTTTTTTAAAGATTTAGGAAAATATAAGATTTTACCTTCTCTTTCAGAGGTTGAGATTTCAGGTAGAATAATTTCTGCTCAGCAAAGAAGGTATCCTGTGTTTTTAGGATTTTTGAGAAAAAAGAGGATAAAAATTTCTATTCCTTTGAAAGAGTCTTTTAAAATATACTTTCTGCCTCCTCAAGTAAAGATAAATTCTAGATGGTTTAGTTATTATAATAAGTACTATATTCAAGAGGGAAAATTATATTATGAAGAGTTATATGAGATTAAAAAAGAGAAAGTTACTTTATCTGAATATGAAGATTTTAAGAAAAAATTTGAAGAACTTTTGTTCTTAAAAGATATACCTGTAATATTCAAATATGAAGAAAAGAAAGAAAACACAACTTGATTTTGAGATAGAATTTTACAAAAAGATAGTCTCTGAAAGACCCAGATTTTTACAGGCTCTATCTGCATTAGGAGATGCTTTGACCAAAAAAGGTCTATATGAAGAAGGGTTAAAGATAGACGAAAAGCTATCTAAGATTAATCCTGAAAATAGCATAGTCTTTTATAATTTAGCATGTAGTTATTCATTGGTGGGAAAAATAAAAGAAGCTTTCAAAGCTTTGAAGAAAGCTATAATCTTAGGGTACGATGACTTTGATTATATGGAAAAAGATCCAGATTTAGAAAATTTAAGGAAATCTCCTTACTATTCTCAATTAAAAGAGAAAATAAAAAGGATAAAAAATCTATAGGTTCAAAATGCAAAATAAGGAAAAGCTTTACCATACTTTAAAAACATTGAATTTCTTTTTTTCTATTTTTTTAAACCTATTTTTCTTAATTTATTTTCTAAAGACAGGTGCTTTTTTACAGTTAAAAGGAATAATTTATTTTAAAAATTATTGGCTGAGTTTATTTTTTTACTTTTCTGTTTTTTACTTTTTTATTTTAATCATAAATTTACCTTTACATATTTTCATAGATTTTTTTGTAGAAAAAAAATTTAAATTTTTGAAACTCAATTTTTTAGGCTGGACAAAAGAATTTTTAAAGCAAAATTTAGTCACTTACATTATTTTTCTTATACTCGTTATAGGATTTTATCTTTTCTTGAAAAACTTCAGATACAGTTGGTGGATATACAGCTGGTTATTTTTCTTTTTATTCTGTATCATCTTTGCAAAAATTTTTCCTTACTTAATATTGCCTTTATTTTATAAAGTAAGAGAATTAGAATCAGCAGAGTTAAAAAAAGAGATCTTACAACTTTTAGAAAAGTTAAATACAAATATAAAAAAAGTATTCGTAGCTGATTTTTCAAAAAAGACTACAAAGTCTAATGCTTTTGTATGTGGATGGGGAGACTCCCAAAAAGTTATCTTAGCAGATAATTTAGTAAAAGATTTCACTCCTAAAGAAATTCTGCAAGTAATCTCTCATGAAGTAGCTCATTTAAAAAACCATGATGTTTTAAAGAATATAATCTTTTCTGGATGCGTATCTTTTTTAGGTTTTTTTATTTTAAAAGACTTAATTTATGTTATTTTGGATGGTTTTAAAATCCCTTCTTTATATTCTCCTGAGACTTTACCTGTATATTTATTGTTTTTTTATATTTTTAATCTCATCTTTGTTCCTTTAAAAAACACCTATTCAAGGTTTTTGGAGAAAAAAGCAGATATCTTTACTCTAAAAACCTTAAAAGATAGAGAGAGTTTTATTTCTTTAATGGAGAAATTAGCTGAAAAAAATCTTTCTGAAAAGAACCCACCTTTATGGAAAGAGATTTTACTCTTTGACCACCCACCAATCTCTAAAAGGATAGAATTAGCTCAGAAGATAAAATTATGAAAAAAGCTGAAAAAAGAAATTACATAAGATTAAATAGTGTTTTTCCTGTTGAATTTGAGTTTGTAGAAGGTGAAAAAGTCTTAATTTCTTGGTCACAAGGTTTTACAAAAAATATAAGTTTTGGAGGCATAGCCTTAGAAGCCAGATTTATAAAAGAAGATTTAAGAAATCTTTTAGGTAAAGAAATAAAATTTTTCATAAATATACCTTTAAACAGACCTCCTATTGTAGGAAGAGGCACAGTAAGATGGGCAAAGAAAATTCCTTCTAAACCTTCAGATATTTATGTAATGGGAGTTGAATTTACTGAAATCTCTGAAAAAGAAAGGAAAAGATTAGTAAGATATGCCAGAATTAAAAAAATCCTGCCTAAGTTAAGTGTTCTTGTTATCTGTTTTTTAATCTTTATCTCAGGATACCTTTTTGTAAAAGTTAGACTTTCATATCTACAGACTAAAAAGTTACTTAAAAGCTATATAGAGAAAGTTGAAAATTTAAAAAGACTTAAAAATTCTCTTTATAGATTAAATAATGAATTTTTGAATTTTAAAAAGATGTATGAAGCAAAGATAAAGAAAGCAAAAGAATTAGAATTAAAATACAAAGCTTTAGAATCTGAGCTCGATTTTTATAGAAAAAAGTTAATCAGTGTATTAGATACCAAAGGTTATCAAGATATAAAAGAGAAGATAAAAGAAAAGGAAACAAAGTTAAAAGATCTCCAAAAGAAAATTTTGCTTCTTAAAATAGAAAATGAAAAATTAAGAGATAAACTTTGTAAAATAGCTCTTTTAAAAAGTAAGTTCTCTGCAGATCTTTTTAGATTAAAGCAAAAGATAGTTGAGTTAAAGAAAATAAATATAAGTTACCTCTATAATTGGATAAAGAATCGCCAAAATTTAAGGACAGGTTTGGTATTCAGTTTTGAAGGAGACCCTTTCTTAAAAAACATAGCTTTTACTTACGATCAAGCTCTGTGTGTATGTGAGTTTTTAATATTTAAAGACTTTGATAGAGCAAAACGGATTTTAGATTTTTATAATAAAAGAGCCAAGACCTCAAAAGAAGGAGCTTTCTTTAATGCTTATTATTCAGACACAGGAAATGTCGCTGAATACATAACTCATACAGGACCTAATGCCTGGATAGGAATAGCTGTTTTGCAATACATAAAATTTACAGGAGATAGAAGTTATCTAAATTTAGCCAAAAGAATAGCTGAGTTCTTATTAAAAATGCAAGATGAAGAAGGAGGTTTTAAAGGATGTCCTAAATGCAGATGGTATAGTACAGAACACAACTTAGACTGTTATGCTTTCTTTAATATGCTTTATGAATTAACTCAAGATGATTTCTATAAAGGGATAAGAGATAAAGTATTTAGGTGGCTTAAGAAATACTCTTACACCAAATCTGAGATTCCTATAAATAGAGGGAAAGGAGATTCTACTATAGCTACTGATACCTATGCTTGGTCTATAGCTGCTATCGGTCCTGAGAGATTAGAAAGAATAAATATGGACCCTTTTCAAATAATAGATTTTGCTGAAAAAAATTGTAAAGTAAAAGTAAGGTTCAAAACAAAAGATAGAGATATAGAAGTAGAAGGTTTTGATTTTGCTCTTTACCGGAATCTGCCAAGAGGAGGAGTAATATCTTGTGAATGGACAGCTCAAATGGTATTAGCTTTTAAAATCATGAGTAATTATTATTATGAAAAAAAAGACTATGAAAAAGCTTTGTATTTCTTAAACAAAGCAAATTATTTTTTAAATGAACTTCAAAAGATGATAATAATTTCACCTTCACCTACAGGTCAGGGGAAGTGGTGTTTACCTTATGCTTCAGCTGACTTTGTAGATACAGGTCATGGTTGGAGGACTCCTCGTGGAAAAACTACAGGTTCAGTTTCTGCTACCTGTTATTTTCTATTTTCTCAGTTAGATTTCAATCCCCTAAAATTTTCTCCTCCTATAAAAAAAGAAGTTTATGGTCTTTTAAAAGAAAAGAAATACGCCTTCAAATGAATGAGTATAGGTTGTTGCTTTCTACTTTAGGAGGTTTAGAGGATTTTTTGTATTCAGAATTAAAAGAAAAATTAAATGTATTTATAGAAAAAAAAGAAGATGGGAAAGTAATCTGCAAAGCAGATGCTTTAGGAGTATTTAAGGCAAATTTTTTATTAAACAGTTGTGAAAGAGTATCTATACTTTTAAAAGATACTGAGTTTTCTGATTTAGAAGATATTTATTACATTACCAAAAGTATACCTTTTGAGGAATTTATACAAAAAAATCAGAGTTTTAGAATAGTATCTGAAAGAAAAGGCACACATAATTTCACTTCACAAGATATAGCCAAAATTACAGGTCAAGCAGTAATAGATAGATACAGAGAAAAGAAAAAGATAAGATTAAAAGTTGATTTGGAGATGCCTGATATAAAAGTAATCTGTAAAGTTATTGAGAAAAGAATCTTAATAGGGTTAGATACAACAGGTGTAGGACTCCATAAAAGAAGGTATAAAACCTATATACATCGGGCAGGGTTAAATCCGTGTTTAGCTTACAGTTTAGTTAAATTTTCTGGTTGGAATCTGGAATACTCTCTTTATGATCCTTTTTGTGGAGCAGCCACAATTCTAATCGAAGCTTACAGAGAAGCTTTAAAGATCCCTAACTATTTAAAAGAAAGAGAATTAGCTATTTGGAATTTAAAATTTTTACCTTTAAAGGAATTTAAAGTTTTATCTGAAGAATTAAAACAAAAAGTGAATATAAAAGCATTAAAGATTTATGGTTCTGATAATTCTTTAAAACATTTAGAAGGAGCTAAAATAAACGCTCAAAATTTAAATCTAAGTTTAAATCTCTTTTTAGCTGATGCTCAGACTGCAGATTTCAATTATGATTTTATAGTAACCAATCCTCCTTTTGGATTGAGAATAGGAACAAAAAGAAAGGTAAAAAGAGTCTTAGAAAATTTTAAAGAAAGATTACTCTCTTTTAAAGGGAAATGGAAAAATGCAGTAATACTTAGTCCTTTAAAAGATCTATTTAAAGAGTTTAGGATAAAAAAGAGAGTAATTTATGGAAACTTACCAGTTTATATTTTAAAATATAGGTAAAATGATCAATCAAAAAAGGCTTTTGTATTTATTAAAAAAGAGTATCCAAATTGATACCCAAAATCCTCCAGGAAATGAAAGGGCTTTAGCTAAATTCTTAAAAGATTTTTTAAAAAACTATAAAATAAAAGCTGAATTAATAGAGTTTTTTAGAAAAAGAAGTAATCTGATATTTAAACTCTCTTCTGAAAATTCAAAAAAAGTCTTAATAGTTATGCCTCATTTAGATACAGTCCCTGCAACAGGCAACTGGCATACCGACCCTTTGAAAGCAGTAGAAAAAAATAACAAGATTTATGGATTGGGAACCACAGACTGCAAAGGAAATTTAGCAACAGGTCTTGAAGCACTCATCAGTTTAAAAGAAAACTACAAATTAAAAAACTTAGATATTTTATTTTGTGCTACTGCTGATGAAGAAGCAGGTTCTCACAAAGGTTTAATTCCTTTATTAGAAAATAAAGTTTTAAAAGGAGATTTTTGTTTAGTTTTAGATTCAGATAATTTTGAAATAATAATTGCTCAAAAAGGTTTATTGCAAATAGAAGTAGAGATTAAAGGAAAACCTATTCATGCAGCTTTTGCTGAAAAAGGAATAAATGCTATAAAAAAAGCTTCAGAATTTATAGAAAAGATTTATAAACATAAATTTACTCATAAAAAACATCCTCTTTTAGGAGCTCCTACTGTGAATGTAGGTACAATTTCAGGTGGTATAAAACCAAATGTTGTAGCTCCTAACTGTAAATTCAGTTTAGATGTTAGGTATTTACCTTCTTTAGATTCTAAAAAGATTTTGGAAGATATTAAAAAAATACTGAGTAGCATAACAAAAAACTTTAAGATCAAAATTTTAGATATTCAAAAGCCAATAGAGATAGATAAAAATAATTTCTGGATAGAAAGATTTGCTAAAGTTTTAAAAGACAGCAATTTAAAACCCAAATTTAAAGGAAGTTTAGGAGCTACAGTTATGAGTATTTTAAATGATTTTAAGATAAAATCTTTTAGTTTTGGGGTAGGGGTAAAATCTAAAGCACATTCTGCAAATGAATTTGTTTTTAAAGATTCTTTAATAAAAGGAGCAAAGCTTTTATATGAGTATTTTAAAGAATTGGATAAGAGTATTTAGTTTTATAATCAGTATAATCTTTTTTCTTAATCTTTATTCTCAACAAGATCCTTTTTTAAAAGAAAGAGAGAAAATGGTAAAAGAGCAAATTATAAATAGAGGTATTACTGATCCTAAGGTAATAAGAGCTATGCTAAAAGTTAAAAGAGAAGAGTTTGTTCCTAAGATTTGGCAAAAATTTGCTTATTCTGATACACCTTTACCGATCGGTAAAGGTCAGACTATATCTCAACCTTTTATGGTAGCTTTAATGACCTCATTATTGGAATTAGAACCCGACGATAAAGTTTTAGAGATCGGTACAGGTTCAGGATACCAAGCTGCAGTCTTAGCTGAGATTGTAAAAGAAGTCTACACTATAGAGATAATAAAATCTTTAGCTGAATCTGCTCAAGAAAGATTAAAAAGATTAGGTTATAAAAATATAAAAGTAAAATGGGACAATGGTCTTTTAGGCTGGAGAGAGTTTTCACCTTTTGATGCCATAATAATTACATGTGCAGTAGAAGATTTTCCACCTCAATTAATTGAGCAACTAAAAGAAGGAGGCAGGATCTTAGCGCCCATAAACAATAAGAAAGGTTATCAAGATTTAGTTTTGGGAATAAAAAGAGAAGGAAAGTTGATTAAGAAAAAAATAATTCCGTGTAGATTTGTACCTGTCACTCACAAGTTAAGAGAATAATCATCATTCAAATTTGAAAAAAATCTTTTTTCTGATAGAATTGAAAAGTTAGATAATACTTTCTGTAGATAAAGGAGGTGGTTGAATGGATATCTCTAAGATAAGAGTTTTTAGTATTACAGGTCATGCTCAAAGTGGTAAGACTACTTTAGCAGAAGGAATTCTTTATAAAACACAGGCGATTAATAGATTTGGTAAAGTAGACCAAGGAACGACAGTTTCTGATTTTGAACCAGATGAAATAGAGAGAAAATCTTCTATAAATGCAAGTTATTTATACACAAATTACAAAGATCATTTCATTCAGTTTATAGATACTCCAGGTTACCAAGATTTTATAGCTGAAGTTATAGCTCCTCTTAGTGTATCTGATTGTGTTCTAATCGTAATAGATGCAGTTTCAGGGGTAGAATTGGGAACAGAATTTGCATTTGAAGAAGCTAAAAAAAGAAACTTGCCTTGTATATTTTTTGTAAATAAATTAGATAAAGAAAATGCAGATTTCTATAAAGTTTTAAATGATATCAAAGAAAATCTTACAAAGAACGCAATCCCTTTATATTTACCTATAGGCAAAGAACAGAATTTCAAAGGAGTAGTTCCAGTTTTAGAAAAAGATTCTTCACAAGTAAAAGAAGTTTCAGAATTTTATTCAAAACTTTTAGATTTAGTAGCTGAATCTGATGACACTTTATTAGAAAAATATTTAGAGACAGGAGAATTATCTTCTGAAGAGATTAAGAAAGGTTTAAAGAAAGGAATCCTTGAAAGAAAAATATTTCCGGTATTGTGTGGAGCAGTTTTGAATGAGATTGGATTAGAGGAATTAATAAATGTAATTTTAGATTTTTTTCCTTCACCCAAAGAAAGACCTCCTTTAAAAGTAAAAATAAACGGAGAAGAAAAAGAACTAACACCCCAACCTGATTCTAAATTTTCAGCTCAGGTCTTTAAATCTATATTCGATCCTTATGTAGGTCAACTAACTATTTTTAGGATTTGGACAGGCCTTTTAAAATCAAATACAGGTTTTTATAATGTGACTACAAAGACAAAAGAGAGATTTGGTCAGTTGTATTTACTTTTTGGAAAAGAACAGAGAACTGTAGATAGTTTATTTGCAGGTCAAATAGGAGCTGTAGCTAAATTAAAAGATACTCATACTAATGATAGCTTAGGTGAAGAGAATTTTTTAGTAGAATTCCCTAAAATTGAGTTTCCTACGCCTAGCATATCTCAATCTGTAAAACCTAAAACAAAGCAGGATGAAGAGAGAATATCAGGAGCTTTACAAAAATTGAGTACAGAAGATCCTACTTTTAAAGTAGAAAGAGACCCTCAAACAAAAGAGTTGATAATCTCAGGAGTAGGTGAGCTCCATTTGAATGTAATCTGTCAAAGAATGAAGAGAAGATTTGGAGCAGAAGTAGAATTAGGAAGACCCAAAATTCCTTACAAAGAAACAATAACAAAATCAGTTAAAGTGCAAGGAAAATATAAAAGACAGACAGGAGGTCGTGGTCAGTATGGAGATGTATGGATAGAAGTAGAACCTTTAGAAAGAGGAAAATTCTTTGAATTTGTAGATAAAATTGTAGGCGGAAAGATCCCTAGGAATTTTATTCCTTCAGTAGAAAAAGGTATAAGGAAAGCTATGGAAGAAGGATTCTTGGCAGGTTATCCTATAGTGGATATAAGAGTTACTCTTTATGATGGTTCTTATCATCCAGTAGATTCTTCAGATATAGCTTTTCAGATAGCAGGTTCCATGGCTTTAAAAAAGGCAGTCGAACAGGCAGGTCCTATTCTTTTAGAACCTATAATGGATGTAGAGGTAATAATCCCTGAAGAATTCATGGGGCAAGTTACAGGAGATATAAATTCAAGAAGAGGAAGAGTCTTAGGTATGGAAGCAAGAGGAAAAAATCAACTCATAAAAGCCCAAGTCCCTTTAGCAGAAATGTACAGATATGCAACAGATTTAAGGTCTATTACAGGAGGAAGAGGTTCTTATTCGATGAAATTTTCTCATTATGAACCTGTGCCTCCTCAGATAGCTCAGCAAATAATAGAAGAATATAAAAGAAGAAAAGAAGCAGAAGCAAAGAAATAATTTTTAAGTGAAGATAGCTTTCTTTGGACCCACAGAATATATAGGCACACATAAATTTTTAGATCAAAGGTTAGAAAGATTAAAAGAAATCTTTAATCCTCCCAAAGTTACTTATGCTCAAGTTGAATTCTGTGAGAGTTCTCTTTATCAAAGATGTGAAGGAGTATTGGTAACTAAAGAAAAAGTTTTAGATTTAATAATTGAAGATATAGATGCTTTAGAAAAAAAGATTTTGAAAGAGACTTCTGAAAATAAAAGAAAGTTTTTTGAAAGACTTAAAGAAGAATTAGAAAAAGAAAGATTTATCTCAGAGATAGATATTTCTAAACAAGAAGGAGAGTTAAATTTTCTTATAAGCATAAGACCTGTTTTGAAAATAGATAGCAGAGAACTAAAAGATTTAAATTCGTTACTCAAAAAAGTTTTTGATTTTTTTGGGTATATTTTCTTTTTTACCTGTAATCAGAAAGAATTAAAAGCTTGGCCTATAAAGAAAGGAACTAAAGCTATAGAAGCAGCTGGTAAGATTCATTCAGATATAGCTAAAGGTTTTATAAAAGCAGAGGTTATCAGTTTCCAAGATTTGATAAGTTGTAAAAAAATAGGCGAAGCCAAAAACAGAGGATTGGTGAGATTAGAATCAAAAGATTATGTAGTTCAAGATGCAGATTTTATTACCTTTAAATTCAGTGTAAGTAAATGAGAGAATTTTTGAAGATAAAGACAGCTTTGGTTAGTGTTTATGATAAAGAAGAGATAGTTTGGTTTTGCAAAGAATTAGAAAAGTTGAAGATAAAAATAATCTCTACTGGAAAGACTGCCCAAGTTTTAAAAAATTCTCAAATTAAAACCATAGAAGTTAAAGATTATACAGGATTCCCTGAGATTTTGGGAGGCAGACTAAAAACCCTTCATCCAAAAATATTTGGAGGGATTTTAGCTAGAAAAGAAAAAAAAGAAGATTTAAAGAGTTTAAAATCTTTGGGGATAGAAACAATAGATATGGTAGTTACAAATCTTTATCCATTTAAGGAGAAATTAAAAGAATTAAAAGATTTTAAGGAAATTTTAGAATTTATAGATATTGGAGGCGTCTCTCTTTTAAGAGCAGGAGCAAAGAATTTTTTAAATGTATGTGTAGTCCCTTCTAAAGAATTTTATAAAGAAGTAATAAGAGAATTAAAAGAAAATAAAGGAAAAGTATCTTTACTTTTGAGAAAGAGATTAGCTAAAGAAGTATTTAAGATAACCAGTCTATATGATTATGAAATTTTTAAATTCTTTTCAGAAGAAAAAAAATTTACACAAGATTTACTTTTGCATTTAAAAAGAGATTTGAAACTAAGGTATGGAGAAAACCCTCATCAGAAGGCCTATCTTTATAAATTTTTAGATTCAGAAAGAGAATTAATAGAAAAACTGCAAGGCAAAGATTTGTCTTTTAATAACTTTTTAGATATCCAAGCAGTTTTAAACATCTTCAAAGACTTTAAAGAAAGTTGCTGTGTAATAGTAAAACATAATTCTCCTTGTGGTTTAGCTTGTGATAAAGATTTAAAGAAAGCATTCTTAAAAGCATATTCTGGTGATCCTATATCAGCTTTTGGAGGGATTATAGGTTTTAATAGAAGAGTAACAGAAAGAGTAGCAAAAGAAATATTAAAAACAGGTTTTAAAGAGATAATTTTAGCTCCTTCTTTTACAAAGAAAGCTTTAGAAATCTTTTCACAAAGAAAAAGATTAATAGTCTGTAAGATAAATCTAAAATTTAAATCTGATAATTTAGATTTCAGAAGAACAGATTTAGGTTTTTTAGTCCAAGAAAGAGATTCTAAAGTTATAGATAAAAAAAATTTAAAAATGCCTACAATTTTAAAACCTTCAAAAAAAACTTTAGAAGATTTGATTTTTGCTTTTAAAGTAGTAAAACACTTAAAATCAAATGCAATTTGTATAGCAAAAGATAAAAGGACTCTGGGAGTATGTGGAGGTCAACCTTCAAGAATAGATGCAGTAAAGATAGCTATCCAAAAAGCTGGTGACTGTAAAGGAGCAGTTTTAGCTTCAGATGGTTTTTTCCCCAAACCTGATTCTATTGAGGAAGCTTTTAAAGCTAAAATCAAAGCTATTATTCAGCCTGGAGGTTCAATTAAAGATGAAGAAGTAATCAAAGTCTGCAATAAATACAAAATTCCAATGGTATTTACTCAAATAAGACACTTCCTTCATTAAACTTTTGAATACTTTAAGTCTTTCGGAAAAAATATGGGAGTAAGAGAGTATTTAGATTCTTTCATAAATTATGAGAAAAAGATAAAGTTTGATTACAAAAAAAGTTTAAAGTTAGAGAGGATGAAAAAGCTATTAAAAGATTTAGGATTTCCTTACCAAGAATTAAATGTGATTCATATTGCAGGTACAAAAGGGAAAGGTTCTATTTCAAATCTTTTAAGTTCTATATTGAGCACAAAATACAAAGTAGGTCTTTTTACTTCACCACATTTGGTTGATTTAAAAGAGAGGATAAGAGTTTTGACAAATAAAGATAAAGAAGGTTTTATAAAAGAATCTGAATTAGAAGAATTAACCAGACACTTAAAACCTGTTTTGGAGAAAAATAGGTTTTCTAAAAAATTAGGTTATCTTTCTTTTTTTGAAGTGTATACTGCTTTAGCTTTGTTTTATTTTTTTAAGAAAAAAACAGATTTTGTAATTTTAGAAGCAGGTTTAGGAGGCAGATTAGATGCTACCAATTGTTGCTATGGGAAATATATAGGCTATGGTTTAATAGACTATGACCATCAAGATAAATTGGGCAGGACTTTAAAAGAGATAACTTATGAAAAAGCAGGTTTTATAAAAAAAGCTCAATCTGTGGTTTCTTTTCCTCAAAGGAAGTCTGTGAGTAGTTTTTTGAGAAAAATATGCAAAGAAAGAAAATGTGAATTTTTAGAGGTAAACAAAGAGATAAAAGTAAGAGAACTTTCTTACAACAAAGATTTTCAAGAATTTTCTTACTTAGGTAGAGTTCTTAAATTAGAAAATTTAAAGATCCCTCTTTTAGGATTTCATCAAATTTTAAATTCAGGAGTAGCAATAGGCATTACAGAGATTCTAATAAAAGAAGGTTTAAAGATTAAAGAAGAAGATATAAAAAGAGGTTTAGAGAATGTTAAAATAGCTGGAAGATTTGAGATAATAAAAAATGAACCTTTAATTATTTTAGATTGTGCTCATAATCCAGCTTCAATTTTGGTTTTAAAAAATACTTTATTAAGACATTTTCCTGATAGAAGAGTAATTCTGGTATTTGGCACCTCAAAAGACAAAGATTTTAAAAAAATGGGAAAAATCTTATTCAACATGTGTAAAAAAATAATTTTGACAAAAGCTGAAGTCCAAAAAGCACAAAACCCTTATCTTATCAAGAAAAGTTTTAAAAAAGCACAGGTAATACCAGATCCTTGTAAAGCTATTTTGAAAGCAATAGATTTATGTGATAAAAAAGATTTAATATTAGTTACAGGTTCAGTATATTTGGTAGGAAAAATAAGAAAAAATTTATGCTGAGAGATACTATCTGTGCAATATCTACTCCTTTAGGAAAATCTGGAATAGGTATAGTTAGAATGTCAGGTCCCCAAAGCTTTGATATTTTGAGTAAAGTCTTTGTCCCTAAAAAAAAGAAAGACTTAAAAAAAGCAAAATCTCATACTATTCACTATGGATTTATTAGAGACCCCCAAAACTTAAAAATAATAGATGAAGTTTTGGTATTTTTAATGAAGGCGCCTTACACTTACACTACTGAAGATGTAGTAGAAATTTCCTGCCATGGAGGTTTGGTGCCTTTAAAAGAAACTTTGTCTCTGCTAATAAGAGAGGGAGCTAGATTAGCTTTACCTGGTGAGTTTACTATGAGAGCTTTTCTGAATGGAAGAATAGATTTAACTCAAGCAGAAGCTGTTTTAGATGTTATCTATGCGAGGACTCCTCAGAGTTTGGAGATAAGTATAAATCAATTGCAAGGAAAAGAGAGAAAATTTTTAGAGTCATTAAGAGAAAGATTATTAAATACACTTACTCATTTAGAAGCAGTAGTTGAATTTCCTGAAGATGAAATAGATACCATAGATTTTAATAAACTTAGAGAAGATGTACACAAGATTCTAACTGAGATAACCCAAGTATTAAAATCTTCTGAAGAAGGTTTAATTTTTAAAGAAGGTCTGAATGTAGTAATAGCAGGTAGGACTAATGTAGGAAAATCTTCTCTTTTAAATTGTTTGTTAGCTTCAGAAAGAGCCATCGTTTCACCTTTAGAAGGTACCACAAGAGACATTTTAAAAGAAGAAGCCAACATTAAAGGAGTCCCTTTAAATCTTTTTGATACAGCAGGTATAATTACACCAAGAGATTTAGTAGAAAAAGAAGCTTTAAAAAGGACTCAAGAAGCTATAAAGAAAGCGAATTTAATCTTATTGGTCGTTGATATTTCTCAAGAGTTAACAGATAAAGATTTGTTTTTAATAGAAAAGTTAAAAGATTTACCTGTGATTTTGGTAATAAATAAAATAGACTTACCTCCAAAAGCAAATCTTAAATTTTTAAAAGAAAGATTTAAAGAATATGTTTTTGTGTCTTGTTTAAAAAAAGAAGGGATCGAAGAATTAAAAGAAAAGATGATAGATTTTTTATTCAAAGGAAATTTTGTTGAACCTGAAAAAATTATAGTCTCTAATAAAAGGCACACAGAGTTGTTAGAAAAAGCCAAGATCTCTTTAGAAAATTTCTTAAAAGATTTACAATCAGGTTTTAGTATAGATTTTTTAATGTTGCATTTAAAAGAAGCTGTCACTCAAATAGATAAGATTACCGGTAAAATCTATTCAGAAGAGCTTTTAGAAAATATATTTTCAAGATTTTGTATAGGTAAGTGAAAATAAAACATCTTTAAATTTTAATGTAGTGAGCCTTTGAATGATGTAGTATAATTTAGGAATGAAAATGCTACTTATTTAAAATAGTATGGATAAGAAAAAGATAGAAAAAGCATTTGAAATAATTCTAAAAGAGATAATTCCTGATTTTAAAAAAAAGAAAGATTTAAAAGATACCCCTAAAAGAGCAGCTCAAAGTTTAGAAGAGTTATTATCAGGCTACAGATACTCACCTGAGAAAGAATTAGAAGTATTTTTAGCTCAAGAACATGATGAGATAATTCTTTTAAAAGATATTTCTTTTTTTTCTATCTGTGAACATCATTTGTTACCATTTTTTGGTAAATGCCATATAGCTTACATCCCTCAAAATAAGATCACAGGTTTAAGCAAGATAATAAGAGTAGTAGAAATCCTTTCTAAAAGATTACAGGTCCAAGAAAGACTCACCACTCAAATTGCAGATGTTTTAATGAAAAAATTAAAACCTAAAGGAGTAATGGTCGTAATCGAAGCAGAACATTTATGCATTAGTATGAGAGGAGTAAAGGCTCAAGATTCAAAGATAATTACGAGTTGTGTGAGAGGAATATTTAGGAAGAATCAAAAGACAAGACAGGAGACATTATTTTTATTAAAGAACAGAGATTAATTCTTTAATTTAAAAAATTAAACTTCTTCTATTTCCCACTCTTCAAATAGATCTTTTTTGAGCTCTTCAATAAACTGTGATCTTTTGGTGAGGATAGCTCCTGATCTAAAATCATATCTTATAGTTGGATAAGTAATATAAAGCTGAGATTTACTTCTGGTCACAGCTACATAAAATAGTCTTCTTTCTTCTTCTAATTTAGTTTCAGATTCAAAACTTTCAGGATGAGGAAATTGTCCATCGACACACCCTATAATAAAGACTACCTCCCATTCTAAGCCTTTTGCTTGATGGATAGTAGTTAATATAAGTGTTTCTTCAGTAAAAGCACCTCTAACTATTTCTCCTTTGAATTCTTCAAAGAGACTTAAATCACTGATAAATTTTTTTAAAGATTCATAGTTTTCAGCTATCCTCATTAACTGTTCTAAGTCTAAGATCCTTTCTTTAGGATCTTCAAAAGCTAAGTAACAGTAATCTCTATAAAAACTATCAAGGATTTCTTTTATCATTTTATAAGGAGAACTTATATTCATTAATTTAGAGATCAATCTTTTAAAATCTTGCCATCCTAATTCAGCATTTTTATTCAAAGGTATCTTCTCTTTAAAAATTTTTAAAAAGTCATAATTTAATTCTGAGAACTTTTTCCAGATTTTTTGGGAGAAAGCTGTACCTATCCCTTCATGGAGTTTTAAAGCTCTTTTAAAAGAGAGTTCATCTCTGGGATTTAAAATCAGTTTTAGATAAGATAAGACATCTTTTATATGAGCTTGTTCAAAAAATCTTAAACCACCTCTTACCACATAAGGTATCTGTTTTTTTAAAAGTTCTAATTCTAATTCTGCAGATTGAAATCTCGATCTAAAAAGTACAGCTATCTCATTTAGAGGGATGCCAGTTTCAACTAACTCCATTATTCTTTGAGTAACGAATTTTGCCTGTTGCCATATGTCTCTACAACAGACTATGATTGGTTTTATTCCATCTTTTTTTGTAGCACTTAAAAACTTATGAAATTGATTTTTGTTATGGATAATTATGTTATTCGCTAAGTTTAATATCTGAGGAGTAGATCTATAGTTTATCTCTAATTTAAAAATTTTACAATTTTTAAAGACTTTAGGAAAATCTAAGATATTTTTAATGTAAGCTCCTCTAAAAGAGTAAATAGATTGGCAGTCATCTCCTACTACCAAAATGTTTTTATGTATCTCAGAGAGAGCTTTTAATATCTCAAATTGAATTTTGTTAGTATCTTGAAATTCATCTACTAAGATATAAAGAAATTTTGAAGCATATTTTTTCCTAACAGAATCATCTTTTAAAATCTCATAGAGATAAAATAAAAGATCATCAAAATCCATTAAGTTTGAGTTTTTCTTTTTTCTTTTAAAATATTTAAAGAGGACTCTAAACTCTTCTACAAAATCTAAGAGGTAATCAAAGTTTTCTTTTACTATATTTTCAATGCTTTCTAAACTATTAATAGATAAATTAAAGATCTTCTGGATTACTTGAGTTTTAGGAAACATCTTTTCTTTTTTATTTAGTTTTAATTCTTCTATACATTCAGATAAGATCTCCTTTGAATCTTCTCTATCTAAAATCGTAAAACTCTCATTAAATCCTATTTTTTTGGCTTCTTTTCTTAAGATTAAATTAGCTAAATGATGGAAAGTTCCTGCCCATAGATTTTCTAAATCTGCTTTTAATAGAATTTCTATTCTCTTTACCATCTCCCTAGCAGCTTTATTGGTAAATGTAGCTAAAAATATATTTTTCAAAGGGATCCCTTTTTCAATTAAAAAAGCTGTTCTGTAAACCAGAGTTCTTGTTTTACCAGTCCCTGCACCTGCTAAGACCAAACAAGCACCATCTCCTTCTAAAACTACTTTTAATTGTTGTTCATTCAATTCTTTTTCATAATCTACTTTTGATAAAAGACCAGATTCTTTATGTAAGATGTATTTTTTCATTTTTCTAAAAGTCTTCTAAATTGAAGAGCATTCTTTACAGCAAACCCATAAGCATCGTTATTAAAAAAACTGAATAAGACTTCTATATCTTTTTCAAATTCCTTTACTATCTTTTTAAATTCTGATAATTCTTCTAAAGAGTATTCACTACCATATAAAATTTTTCCTCCATGGAATCTTAAATACAAAAAATTTGAAGTTAAGACTTTGATAAAAGGCCATTTTTGAGAATGAGCTATACATAAATTTACGTTATACTCTTTTAAAACTTTATAAACCTCTTCTACAAACCAACTTTTATGTCTAAATTCAATTGAATGGAATATTTTCTTAGCAATTCTTATTTTGAATAATTCTTTTAGAAAATCTTTTAAGAGTTGGGTATCTTTTTTTAAAGAAGGAGGCATCTGCCATAAGATGCAGGTTAATTTTTCTTTTAGTTCTTTAACATTTTCAAAAAAAATCTTTAAGTATTCTAAAGTATTTTTGAGTCTTTTTATGTGAGTGATCTGTTTCCAAGCTTTAACTACGAATTTAAAATCTTTAGGAGTCTTTTTATACCAACTTTGAAAAGTCTTTTTTGAAGGCAATCTATAAAAAGTTACATTTAACTCTACACAGTTAAAATGTTGAGAGTAAAACCAGAGCCATTTATTTTGAGGTAAATCTTTAGGGTAAAAAACTTCTCTCCAATGAGAATAATTATACCCTGAAGTACCTATATATATTTTCATCTAAAGAATTCTCTATCTAAGACTCTATACTGGATAGCTTCAGCTATATGATGGGGTTCTATTAATCTTTTTTCTTCAAAATCTGCTATGGTTCTAGCTAACTTTAATATTTTTTCATAAGCTCTTAAAGAGAGTTTCAATTCATTCATAGCCTTTTTTAATAATTCTTTTGCCTCCTCTTGCATTATGCAAAATTTTTTTATGTGTTTGGGTGACATTTGAGAATTGAAAAAGATATTTTCTGATTTAAATCTTTCTTTTTGAATCTTTCTTACTCTTTCAACTCTTTTTCTTATGGTTTCAGAATCTTCTTGAGGCAGATTTGTATCTAAGTCTTTTAATTCTACAGGTGGTATTTGTATGTGTATATCTATTCTATCTAATAAAGGACCAGAGATTTTAGATAAGTATTTGGTTATCTTAGAAGAAGAACACCTGCAAGTCCTTTTAGGATGAGTGTAATATCCACATGGACAAGGATTCATAGCTGCTACCAACATTACCTTTGCAGGAAATCTAAAAAAGGATTTAGCTCTTGAGATGTTTACAAATCCATCTTCTAAAGGTTGTCTTAAAGATTCTAAAACATCCCTGTGAAATTCAGGTAATTCATCTAAGAATAGCACTCCATTATGAGCTAAACTTATTTCACCAGGTGTAGGAGGATTACCTCCTCCAATCAAAGCTACTTCAGAAGCTGTATGATGAGGATTTCTAAAAGGTCTTTGAGTTATTAAAGGTTTATCAGCTGGAAGCAGTCCTAAAGCAGAATAGATTTTAGAAGTTTCTAATATTTCTTCTAACTCCATCTTAGGCATAATAGTAGGGATCCTTTTTGCAAGCATACTCTTTCCAGAGCCAGGTGGTCCAATCATTAATATATTATGGAAACCTGCTACTGCTACTTCTATTGCTCTTTTTGCTTGGAACTGTCCTTTTACTTCTGAAAAGTCATAAAGATAGTTAGAGTTAACTTCTAAAAATTCTTTGGCTGATTTTTTAGATGGAGGAAATAGTTCTAAATTTTGTAAAATAAATATTACTTGATTTAAAGACTCAGCTCCCCATACATTTACATCTTCTAAAAATGCAGCTTCATTTAGATTTTCTTTTGGGATTATGAGATTTTTAAATCCTTTAGCTTTAGCTTCCAAAGCTGAGATTAAGATACCTTTAGTTTTTTTTAAACTGCCATCTAAAGCTAATTCACCTAAGAATACAAAGTCTTTTAATAAGTTAGGGTTTAATTGATTAGAGGAAGCCAAAATCCCTAAAGCTATCGGAAGGTCTAATTGAGTACCTTCTTTTTTTGTATCTGCAGGATAAAGATTTATTGTGACCCTTCCTAAAGGGTATTTAAATCCACTGTTTTTTATAGCTACCTTTATTCTTTCTTTACTTTCTTTGACTACAGAATCTGCTAAACCTACGATCAAAGTCTGAGGTAGACCTTTTGAGACATCTACTTGGACTTCAACATTTAAAGCATTAATACCTATGATTGAAAAACTATTTAATTTTGTAAGCATATTTTAATTGCTTGCTTTTTGGAGTGATTATACTATAATTTCTTTTTGAATTCAAACTCAGAGTTTTTAAGAGTCATTATGGAGAATTTTTCAGAAATTTTTAAAAATAAATTTTTGATCTCAGCTTTTTTAGGTTGGGCTACAGCTCAAATTATAAAAGTTTTTTGTGGAGTTTTAAAGGAAAGAAAGTTTGATTTTAAATGGCTAATTGAAACAGGAGGTATGCCTTCAGCACATTCTGCAGGAGTAACAGCTTTAGCAACATCAGTTGGTTTAAATGCAGGTTTTAATAATCCTTTATTTGGATTAGCTTGTGTTTTTGCTTTGGTTGTAATGTTCGATGCTCAAACTATGAGAAGGAGTGTTGGTGAGCAGGCTGAGATTTTGAATAAAATTTTAGAGGATCTTTATCAAGGCAAAAAAATAGCAGATAACAAGATAAGAGAATTTTTGGGTCATACTCCTTTAGAGGTAATAGCTGGTGCTTTTTTAGGGGTTTTAATAGGAATAATTATTGGAGGTTGAAAATGAAGAGGCTTATTCTGTGGGTAGTTTTAATCTTTTGTATAGGATTTATCTCTTATTTTTCATTTTTAAATAAGTTAAATAAGGAAGAAGAGAGCTCCTTTTCTAAAAAAAATGAAATTTCTATGCAGATGTTAGAATTAGCCAAAAATTTAGAAAAAGAAAAGAGATTTGAAGAAGCAAAAAAAATTTATCTTAGAATAATGTCTCAGTTTCCTCAAGATGTAAATCTTTTGAGGATAGCTAAAAAGAAGATAGAAGATTTAAACATCAAACTTTTATTTTCTAAAAATCCAGATGAGTTTAGCACTTTTTATATAGTAAAGCCAGGAGATACCTTAGAAAAGATAGCCAAAAAATTTAACACTACCATAGATTACATAAAAGTAGCAAATGACTTAAAATCAGATCTTATAAGAGTAGGTCAAAAGTTAAAAGTCTGCAAAGCAAAGTTCTATGTAGTAATAGATAAATCTCAAAATCTCTTATTTCTAAAAACAGATGATAAAATAATAAAGACTTACAGAGTATCTACTGGTAAAAATAATCACACTCCTACAGGTGAGTTTAAAATAATAAATAGAATAAAGCACCCTACTTGGTTTAAAGATGGAAAAGAGATTCCTTATGGAGCACCTCAAAACATATTAGGAGACTATTGGTTAGGATTAAATATTTCAGGTTATGGAATCCATGGTACAAATGATCCTAAAAGTATAGGCAAACACGTTACTCAAGGATGCATAAGAATGCACAATAAAGATATTGAGGAACTTTACATTCTCCTTCCTGTAGGCACATCTGTAAAGATAATAGATTAAAGATGTTAGATTTTGAGAGACCAATAATAGAATTAGAAGATAAGATAAAAGAGTTAAAAAGATTCCAAGAGGAAAAAAAGGTAGATTTATCTTTAACTATTGAGTCTTTGACTCAAAAATTAGAGAACTTAAAAAAAGAAATCTATGGAAACTTAACACCCTGGCAAAAAGTTCAGATAGCAAGACACCCTCAGAGACCTCTTACCTTAGATTATGTAAGAATGATAACTTCTGATTTTATAGAATTACATGGAGATAGGTTATTCAGAGATGATAAAGCTATTGTATGTGGATTCTGTAAGATAGATAGTTATAAAGTAATGCTTATTGGACATCAAAAAGGACATGATACTAAAGAAAATTTGTATAGAAACTTTGGATGTGCTCATCCTGAAGGTTATAGAAAAGCTTTAAGGTGTATGAAGTTAGCAGAGAAATTTAAACTGCCTGTTGTGAGTTTTATTGACACTCCAGGAGCTTATCCTGGAATAGGAGCTGAAGAAAGAGGTCAAGCTTTAGCTATTGCTGAAAATCTGAGAGCTATGAGTTCTTTAAAGACTCAAATTTTGGTATGTGTAATAGGTGAAGGAGGTTCAGGTGGTGCTTTGGGAATAGGTGTAGGTGATAGGATTTTAATGTTAGAGAATGCTTATTATTCAGTTATTTCTCCTGAAGGTTGCGCTTCAATACTATGGAGAGATTCTTCTCAAGCAGAGTTAGCAGCTAAAGCTTTAAAGTTAACAGCTCAAGAGTTATTAGAGTTAGGTATAATAGATGAGATAATACCTGAACCCTTAGGAGGAGCTCATCGTGATCCTCAAACTGCAGCTAACAATTTAAAAGAAGCTCTTTTAAGAAATCTTTCAGAGTTATTGAAAATGGATATAGAAACACTCATTGATCAGAGATACAAAAAGTATAGAAAAATAGGTGTATTTAAAGAAGAGGATTAAAAGATGTTACATCAAGAGTTAGTGCTTTTAGGTTTATTAATGGATGGCCCAAAACATGGTTATCAAATTAAAAAATCTATAGAAAGAATAAAAGGAGTCTTTGCTTCCATAGATACAAATTCCATTTACTATCCTCTAAAAATGTTGGAACTGAAAGGTTTGGTGACTAAAAAAATAGTAAAAGAAGGAAAGAGACCTGAAAAGTATGTTTATTCTATTACTCCTAAAGGGAAAAGAAGATTCTATAAACTCTTGAATGATAATTTTTTATTGATTCAGAGGCCTTTTATAAATGTGGATCTTTCTTTTTACTTTTTTCCTTATGTAGATAAAGAATTAGCTAAAAGGAGACTGAAGATAAGATTAAGGGGTTTAAAGAGAGTAAAAAAATGGTTAGAAGAAAGAAAATCAGAATCAAATTTACCTGAGCATTTAATCCTAATATTAGAGCATAACTTGGAATTGGTAGAAGCTGAGATAAAGTTTACATCCCGCCTCTTAAATACTTTTCTTTGAGAAAAATGGGTATCTTAAAAGTAAAAACAGAACAGATACTTTTAGAAGAAAGCTTTACTATAAGCTATCCTTTATATGAAGAAAAGCTTTATGAGTCTATAAAAAAAGTGGGATTACTATCTTATCCTATTCTGAAGAAAGAAAAAGATAAATTCAAAATAATCTGTGGTAAAAGGAGGATTTTTGTTCTTAAAAAATTGGGTATAAAAGAATTTGAAGCTCTGGTAATAAAGATTTCAAATAAAGATGCTTTTATTTTAGGTTTCTTAGATAACTTAGCAAAGAGAGATTTAAATCTGGTAGAGAAAATAAATGTTTTGAAAGGATTAAAAGAGATCTGTAAACTTAGCTGGTCTCAGATAGCTGAAAACTTTTCTCAGAGTTTGAATTTACCTTCTAATCCTCATTACTTAAACAAGATATACTACATTCATGAGTTAGAAGACTCAGCTAAAATTCTACTCTGTAAAGAAAGAATAAATTTAGAGACCTGTTTAAGGTTGCTAAGACTTAATGAGACTGAAAGAAAAGTATTTTTAGAAGTTTTTAATAAACTTTTTTTAGGAAGAAATAAAGCTAATGATTTATTAGATTTTTATTTTAAGATAAGAAATAAAAGGAGCCAAAAAGATATCTTAAAAAAGATTCAATCTTTTCTAAAAAAAGAACACACCTCTCCAAAGCAATTATTTCAGACTTTAAGAGAATATCTTTTTAGAAAAGCTTACCCTCGTTATTCTGCAGCAAAAGATAAAGTAAAAAATTTAATCAATAATCTTAAGCTCCAAGATATAAAAGTAGAGTTCCCTCAGAATTTTGAAGAAAAGGAATTAATATTTAGTTTTAAAGTTCAAAATATCAAGGATTTCATCACCAAAGTTAATGCTCTTTCTCATATAGATAAAGAAAAGCTCTCAGAGATTTTTAAGACTTTATGATAAAGATAAAAAAAATCTTTACAGATAAATCAGTTTTTAAAAGATATGCAAAAGAAATCTCTTCTATTTGTAAAAAAATAAAGGCACCTTTAGTTATTTTAAATTCTAAAGAAGATTTATATATAAAATCTCAAAGATTAGATTTAGGAAAAAATAACGTTTATCTTACTCTTCAAAGAGGAAAGATTCTTTCAAAGTGCCCTTGCTCAAAAGGGAGTATAAGTTGTGGTTACTTTGTTTTAGATACCATGGTAGGTTGTCCTTTTGATTGTAGTTACTGTTATTTGCAGATCTATCAGAATATAAGAGCAACGAGTTTTTATCTGAATTTGGAAGAAAAGATTAAAAAAGTAGCACAGTTTTTAAGTAAAAGGAAGAAATTTATGAGAATAGGAACAGGTGAATTTTGTGATTCTTTAACTTTAGAAGATATTTTACCTCAATTAGATATCCTTTATTTTTATTTCAAAAAACTTCCTTTTGTAATTTTAGAGTTAAAGACAAAATCTGATAATATAAAGTCTTTACTGAATTTAAAACCTTTAAAAAATATAGTTGTAAGCTGGTCTTTGAATCCTCAAAAGATAGTAAAAGAAGAAGAAAAGTATACAGCCTCTTTGAACAAGAGACTGAAATCAGCTTACCTATTGCAACAAAAAGGGTGGTATGTAGGGTTTCATTTTGACCCTATTATTTATTCACCTGATTACAAAGATATTTATCTTGAGGTCATTAAGAGATTAAGAAAATTTTATCCAAAAAAAATAGCATGGATTTCTTTGGGTACTTTGAGGTTTCCTCCTCGCACTCCTCAAGTAATAAAAGAAAGATTCCCTGATACCAAAATCTTAAATGGGGAGTTTATTTTAAGTAATGATAATAAATACAGGTACTTTAGACATATAAGAAGAGAGATTTACAAATTTATGTTAGATAATCTGAAGATGTATTTTAAAGATGTACCGATCTATTTATGTATGGAGACAGCTTTAGTATGGAAAGAAGTCTTTGGATTCGTTCCTGACTCTAAATATTTCTCTAATCTCTTTAGTTCGCACTTTTCTATTTAATTTGCTACTCTGGAAAAAATAATAAGTTTTATTGTATATTTTATATAAAAATGGGGATTATCTTGTATTTTATAATCACAATAGGTATAACTGTACTCTTATTTACTCTCTTTCCTCCTCCAAAAGTTAAACCCTTTAAAAAGAAAAAAAGAAAAGAAAAGGAAAAAGAAAAAGAAGTTTTTATTAAAGATGAGCGAGATGAAACACTCAAATTAGAAACAAAGTTGAATTCTTTAAAGAGAGAGTTAGAAAAGACAAAGAATGAATTTACAGAATTAAAAAAAGAGTTTGAAAAAGCAAAATCTGCAGAAAAAGAAGCACTTTCAAAATTAGAAGAACAGAAGAAATGGATAGAAATTTCAGAAAACAAAGCTAAGAATTTAAAAGAACAAAATATTAAGTTAAAGAGAATTCTTGAAGAGAAGGAAAAAGAATTGGAAAAGGTTTTTTCTGAAAATGTGAGGTTAAATAAAGAAAAGAAAGAAATCTTAGAGCAGAATAAGGATTTAGAGAATGAGAACAAAAAATTAAAGGAAGAAATAGAAAATCTAAAACTTAAGATTTCAAGGTATCAAATAGATATAGATCAAAAATTAAAGATAATAGATGAACTTAGAAAAAAAGAGAAGATGAGTTCTTTTGTCTCTATAGAAGAGTATAACAAGTTAAAAGAAGAAAATGAAAAGCTGAAAGAAAAATGTGAAGAATTAAAAGTAGAACTAACTTTAAAGAAAAGGGAATTGGAATTAAAAGAAACAGATATCAAAAGATTAATTGAAAAATTACAGAAATCTGAGTTTGTAGAAAGAGAATCTCAAACACCACAAGAAATTTCTCAAACCTCAAATGAGGTTTTAATCAAAGAGAGATCTTCAGAAGAGATTTCAGATAAAAAACCTATAGAAGAAAAGTCTGAAAGTTTACCAGAATCTAAAGAACCTGAAGAATTGGTAGCTGAAAAAACTTTATCTGAAAGCTCTCAAGATGTTCAGGATAAGGAACCTGAGCTTACATGTGTAGAAGAAAAAACAGAAAGGTCAGAGGAGAAAAAAGAAATTCCCAAAGAAGAATTTTTAGAAAGAAAAATCAGCTTAGATAGGATAAGGAATATAGGCATAATGGCTCATATAGATGCAGGAAAGACCACCCTTACAGAAAGGATACTCTATTATACAGGACGCTCTCACAAGATAGGGGAAGTCCATGAAGGTAAAGCTCAAATGGATTGGATGCCTCAAGAAAAAGAAAGAGGGATTACCATTACCTCAGCTACTACTACCTGCTATTGGAAAGATACTCAAATAAATATAATAGATACTCCAGGTCACGTAGACTTTACAGCAGAAGTTAGAAGGTCTTTAAGAGTTTTAGATGGAGCAATAATAGTATTTTCAGCTGTAGAAGGAGTAGAAGCTCAAAGTGAAGCTGTATGGTATCAATGTGAGAGGTACAAAGTGCCCAGATTAATATTTATAAATAAGATGGACAGAAAAGGAGCAGATTTTTTTAGAGTTGTAAAAGAGATAGAAGAAAATTTAAAAGCAAATTTAGTCTTATTACAGATACCTTTAGGTGCAGAAGAAAATTTTAAAGGAGTAATAGATCTTTTAGAAATGAAAGCTTATGTATTTGATGAAAGTTCTTTGGGAGAAAAATTTTCTGAAGAAGAGATACCCCAAGATTTAATAAAAGTAGCTCAAGAAAATAGAAAAAAGATGTTAGAAAAGGTAGCCAGTTTAGATGAGAATTTGTTAGAAAAATATTTAGCACAAAAAGAGATAAAAAAAGAGGAAATAATCAGTGTTTTGAGGAAAGCTGTAATTGAAAATAAAGTTTTTTGTGTATTTTGTGGTTCAGCTTTAAAAAATAAAGGTGTTCAGCAACTTTTAGATGGAGTGGTTAGGTTTTTGCCTTCTCCACAGGACCTTCCTCCTGTAAAAGGAATAGATTTTAAAGATCCTAATAAAGAGATAGAAAGAGAAATCTCAGATTCTGCTCCTTTTACAGCTTTAGCATTTAAAATTCAGGCAGATCCTCATATGGGAAAACTCATCTATTTTAGAGTTTATTCAGGAGTATTAAAAGCAGGCAGTTACATTTTAAATGCTACAAAGAATAAAAAAGAAAGGATTGGGAGACTATTTAGAATGCATGCTAATCAAAGAGAACAGATCGAAGCTGTTTTCTGTGGAGATATAGCTGCTACTGTGGGTTTGAATTCAGTCTCTACAGGTGATACTCTATGTGATCTTGAAAACCCCATAATCTTAGAAAAGATGGAATTTCCAGAACCTGTAGTTTTTTTAAACATTAAACCTAACTCTAGGGCAGATCAAGATAGATTAGCAAAAGCTTTATCTAAACTTTTAGAAGAAGATCCTACTTTCAAAGTAGAAATAGATACAGAAACTCAGCAAACTCTTTTGTGCGGAATGGGTGAACTTCACTTAGAGATAATTGTGGATAGATTAAAGAGAGAATTTAAAGTAAATGCACAGATCAGCAAACCCAAAGTGGCTTACAGAGAGACTATTCAGCAAAAAGCTATAGCTGAAGGAAAGTACATAAAGCAAACAGGAGGTCGTGGTCAGTATGGACATGTGGTAATAGAGTTAGCTCCTTTAAATTTGGGTGAAGGTTTTAAATTTATAGATAAGATTACAGGTGGCAGAATACCCAAAAATTTTATTCCAGCAGTAGAAAAGGGTATAAGAGAAGCTATGAAGAAAGGACCTTTCTGCGGTTTCCCGGTTACAGACATTCAAGTTACACTTTTGGATGGTTCTTATCATGAGGTAGATTCTTCAGAATTAGCTTTTAAATTGGCAGCTATGAGAGGGTTTAAAGAAGCTTTTATGAAATGTAAACCTGTACTTTTAGAACCTTATATGAGTTTAGAAGTTTTGGTTCCACAAGAATATGTAAGTAACATCATAGCTAACATTTGTCAACGTAGAGGAAAAATAATTAACATTGAGCAAAAGCAAAATTTAAAACTTATATTAGCAGAGGTACCTTTAGCTGAAATGTTTGGGTATGCAGATACTTTTAGATCTTTGAGTAGCGGAAGAGCTCAAAGTATGATGCGATTTAAATGTTATCAGATAGTCCCTCCTGAAATTACAGAAAAGATCATTGAAGAAAGAAAAAAAGAACTCCAACATCTATAATTTTAAAGTTTTTCTTGAAGAGAAAAAGATCCAAAGTAAAATGTGAATGAAGATGGAAGAGATAGAGAAAAAATTAAAGGATTTCCTTTCAAAACAAACTGACATTGAATTTGCATTAATCTTTGGATCCTATACTACTAAGAAAAACACACCTTTAAGTGATATAGATATAGCAGTTTATCTTAAAGGTGCAAGAGAAAAATTGGAATTGGGCGA
>Ga0190309_1000087_pt1 | contig 31347 bp, 20 predicted proteins | sample 48700767_MG_FD_161656 | JGI IMG/M metagenome (GOLD analysis project Ga0190309, IMG submission 161656) | Hydrothermal vent sediment bacterial communities from Southern Trench, Guaymas Basin, Mexico - 4870-07-6-7_MG | ecosystem: Environmental > Aquatic > Marine > Hydrothermal vents > Sediment ... | reverse complement strand
ATCTGCATCTCCTATAATAATGTACTTTCCTCTTGCTTGTTTTATTCCTTTTAAGTAAGCTGCTCCATAACCTCTAACAGGCTGCAAAACGACTTTAGCACCTAAATTTTTGGCAATCTCAACAGATTTATCAGTAGAACCATTATCAGCTACTATAATCTCTCCTTTTAAATTCTCTTTAGAAAAAACATCTTTAATTTTTTTAATGCAACTAGCTATACCTTCTTCTTCATTCAAACAAGGCAGAACTACTGAGACTTCTATTTCATTCAAAGTATCTTGTGTCATTTCCACTTTATTTTAAATATATAAATTCCATTCTTATCATCTAAATAAAATGGTTCAAAATATTTAAGTCCTTCTCCTTTTAAAAAATACAATCTAACTAAAAGAGATTTTCCCAGTTCTTCATCTAAAAATATAGATTTATATTCATTTTCTTTTAAAATTATTAAAGCTGAAATAAAAGAATCTGAATCTTTAAATTCTATCTTCTTAAACTTACCATCTTTAAAAACAAATATACTCTTTAAAGTCTTATACTCACCTATTTGAGGCGAAAAAAAGATAGCATAATCTGAATTTAAGTTATAAACTAAACCATTGTCAAAATAAACTAAATCATCCTTTCTTTCTCCTTTACTTAAAGAAGAGTAAAATCTATTTCTATGAGATAAACTCTCATAAAAATCTTTGCTACCAACTATAAGTGCCATCTCTTCAAATAAAATTTCAGCTTCTTTTTCTTTTAATTTAAATATCTCTTTTAATCCTTTTAAAATTTCTTCTCTTTTTTTATGAGCAGATATACTCTTTTCAATATACACTTTTCTAAAATCCCAATTTCCTAAAAAAGATATAGATGGAATTTTAGAAATCATGCTCTTATCTACTATAAAGTAAGCAGGTTGAGGAACTCCAAACAGGATTTTTAAAACTTTTTCATTTACATGAGAAGGAACTTTGGCTTTTTCTAACATATATTTTGCTTTTTCTCTATCAGAATTTAATAACTCTTTTAAAAAAATTATACATTCAAAAGGATTTTTTATATATCTGTTTAAGATAAAAAATAATCTATCAGAAGAATTGTTCATCATTCTTAATATTCTTAAAGCTTTTTCTTCATTATTACTTAATAAAACCTGTGCCATCCAATAAGCAAGGGGTCTATTCTGAGTCTGTCCATCAAATATTACTCTTCTTTTTCCTATCGTTTTAAAAAAATTTCCATAATCCCACCAAGAGTTAATTATAGAATGAGGAGGTGTGTGATCTTTAACATAATTTAAGGCTTTATACCAACTATCGTTCATTGTAGGATATAAAGAAAACATATCTTTAAATGCGTATTTTAAAAACTTAAATCCTGCATATAAGAGAAACAAAGAAAAGCAAACTCCAAGCCAATTTTTCTTTAAATCTTTAAAATAATTAACATTTATAATTTGAGAAGATATTTCTCCTACAAAGACTCCAAAGAAGATACCTAAAGGTATGCTTAGAAAACCTACAAATCTTATCGCTTTATAGGAAGCAGGTATCATAAACATCATCCATAAAATCATCATGCATACAATATCTTTCTTTTCTGATCTTCTCTCTTTAATGAATAAATAAAGTGCTATAAATAAAGAAAAAATACAGATAAATTTTCCATATAGAGCTTTTGCTATTTCTTGAGATGAAGCTTTTTTGAGTTCTGCGACTGTATAGTAAACATTAGGCCAAATTGAAATTTTGAGAGGGGTGCCTAAATTTAGGTTCTCTTTTATTTTAAAGAAAATATCTGTAAATATATTTATATGGTAAAGAATATAGCAAAACACAGAACTTCCTATTAAAAATATTCCAAAAGAAATAAGATATTTTTTTATCTCTTCAGAAAGTCTTTTGTTAATTAAATAAAAATTTATTATACTGTAAAAATAAAATCCAACTATTACTACAAATATCCACCAGTATCCTAACCGCCAGCTACTCAAAATTCCAAAGGTAAGAGAAGCAAGAACTGGATATAAAACAAACTTTATTCTTTTTGCATTTTTTTTGAAAGAAAAATATAAAAGAAAAACAATAATTAAAGGTAAAGTCATAAGCATTGTATCATAATCAAACCATCCTACACAGCTCCTTTTTAAAATAAAACCATTCAGCCCTATAAAAAGTGTACCAAAGAAAGCTCCTAAATCATTTGAGAGTTCTTTAATACCTAAATACACTATAGTTAAAAATATAAAAGAATAAAACAAAGGTAGCCAAAAAATAAATTTATATAAAGATATCTTTTTGAAGAAATTAAAAATTTTGTATAAGTAAGCTGAAGGATAAAAGAAAAAATCAGTTACTGGTTCAGAAAGTAATCCCAAAGGTGCAAGTAAATATTCATAATAGATTAGTCTTCCTATTCTTTTTTTTCCTGGACATCTATTCTTTAAAATATTTTCCACACGACGTAACCATTCATATGAATCTGCACCTAAAAGATAAGTTTGACCATTTTCATCTTGAAAGTAATCTTTTAATACTCTATATCTTTTTTTAACCATCTCTCTAAATTCTTTAGCACCTTCTTTTTTCATTCTTTTTATAGCCATTTTAATCAATTCCTTTTTAACTAAAGGACTAAACTGAGAATAGTTTTTCTCTATTAACTTATATACATTTTGTAAAAAATTTTTTTCTAATTCTTTTTTTGCTCTACTTTTAAGTTGAGGGAGCTGAGCAGGAATTATTCTAAAATAAAGATTTATTCCTATACATGAAATAAAAAGAGATAAAGTTATTATCCTTTTTTTCATAATTTTTAAATTATAACATTTTTCTTTGCTTGTATGAAAAAGAATTTGATGGTATGATTATTTAATTTAATAAAAAGGAGGTGCTAAAAATGAAAGATGAAATGGACATATTAAAAGAGATTGGTAACATAGCTGCAGCTCATGGTAGCATTGCTCTATCAGAAATATTAGGAAGAAAGATCGTTCTAAATGTGCCTGTAGTTAGAGTTGTATCTTGTAAAGAAATAGAAGAGACCGTTCACATAAAAGGAATGAGTATTGCTCTGCAGAATAAAATTTTAAGTGGTTTAAAAGGTAAGATAATTTTTGTTTTAGAAGAAAAAAGTGCTTATAGATTTATAGATATATGTTATAAATTTGATAAGGAAATTAAAGAAGGAAGTGTGTTTACTGAAATTGGTATGTCTTTAATAAAAGAAATAGGTGGGGTTGTAATTTCTACTTACATTAATGCTTTGGGATACTATTTAAAAAAAATAATCGTGCCTTCATTGCCTGTGCTAATTAATGCTCCTTTTTTTGAAATAATAAAAATTATTACTTCTGATTACAAAGCTTTGGATTCTCTAGTAGTAATTGAAAGTAATTTTGAAGAAGTTAAAGAAAAGATTAAAGGTAATTTTTGGCTATTACTCACTCCTGAAGCAGCACAAGATATAACTTCTTCTTGCAAAAAACTCCTTGAAAGTTTTGAAAAAAAATTATGAAATAAAAGGGAGCGTACTTACCTTTTCAAATCTCACTGCTATCTCCCATCTATTAGGGTCTTTTTGTTGAGTGCGAATGACTCTACCTTTTACAAAGAAAGGGTTTAATTGAGAGAGGACTTTAAATTCACCATATATTAAACTGCCTATCTCTAAAGGCTGATCAGAAAAAAATCTCATACCACCTGCACTAACATCTAAAAGACTAACTTCATTCTTTACACCTTCATAAGAAATAGTAGCTTTATTTTGAGTATACCACCTGTTAAATTTCCTCTTCTCTTCCATAATAAACACCTCCTCTTTTTATTCTTTTACTCCCAACTTTTCAAGTAACTTTACTAAAGACTCCATTTCAGGAAAGAATAAAATTAATCCTTGAAAACCTATACCTTCAATTTCTAATTGAGTCTTTATAAATATAACTTCTTCTGCATATTGAGCTATCTGTATAAAAAAGAAATCTAAGAGTGCTCCTACCATATCTATTGCTAAAGATGGAGGATTATACAAAAATACTAAATTTGTCATCTCTGAAAGAGCATTAAAGTATGCAGCTGTAAGAATGTTTGTAATCTCTTTTAATGAAGATTGAAAGAGGGGGTCTTCTATATCTATCTCTTCAGATTTTTTATTTAATAATGAAGCTCCTAAAACTTTGGCTTCATTAGGAGGCAAAAGAAAAAACCATCTTCCTTTAATCTCACCTTCCATGTTAATATCTAAAACAAAAAAGAGGTCATCTGGTTTTCCTAAAACTTTATTAAGTAGTTCTAAAGGAAATATTTTTACTTCAGGCACATTAATCTCTACCTTGCAATTTAACATCTCAGCTAAAGCAGTAGCTGCTCTTCCTGCACTGATTGTACCTATCTCTTTTAAAGCATCTAAATGAACAAGAGAAATTTTCTTTTTTTCATTCATTTTGAATCTCCTCTATTATCTTTTTAGGGATCTCTTTTAAAGGTAAGATTTTATCTGCTAAACCAGCTTCAGCTACCATTTTTGGCATTCCATAAATTATAGAAGTCTTTTCATCTTGAGCAATTATTTTTCCACCTCTTTCTTTTATCTTTTTGGCTCCTTCTAAACCATCCTTTCCCATACCAGTAAGTATAACACCTATGATCTTACCATTAAAATTTTCAGCTGCAGAAATCATTGTAATATCTATAGCAGGTCTTACATAATTTACCAAAGAAGTTTGATCTAACCTTATGCAATACTTTTTATCTTCTTCACATATCTTTTCTATTAACATATGGTATCCACTTGGAGCTACATAAGCTGTTCTGTTTGTGAGTAAATCACCGTCTTCAGCTTCCTTTGATCTAATCTGAGAATACCATGAAATCCTTTCAGCAAAACTTCTTGTGAATCCAGAGGGCATGTGTTGGACGATTAAAAAACTAGCATCTATATCAAAAGGCATTTCTCTCATTATCTCTAATATCGCTTTAGGACCACCTGTAGAAGCTCCAATTATTACTAAATTTTTTATCTCCAAAGCTTCTTTTGCAGGTGTAATTTCTTTTATTATTTCTTTAGATCTTTCTATATCTATTGTAGCTACAAATTTAACTTTAGTAATTATTTCCTCTTTAAATTTGTGAAGATCTAAAGAGACTTCCCCTGAAGGCTTTGGAATAAACTCTAAAGCACCTAACTCTAAAGCTTTAATTGTGATATCAGCTCCTTTTTGAGTATAAGCTGAAAGCATAACTACTCTGGTAGGAAATAATTTCATTAATCTTTTAAGGACTTCTAATCCATTAATGTCTGGTAGACTTACATCTAAAGTGACTACATCTGGTTTTAATTGAGGGATGAGTTCTAAAGCTTTTTCTCCTAAAATACTCTTTCCTATGACTTCAATCTCTGGGTCACTCGATAAAATATCTGAAATAATCTTTTGCATTAAAATAGAGTCTTCAACTATAAAGACTTTTATTTTCTTCAAAATTCTCTCTCTCCTTGGAAAATAGTCCTAACCTTTACTTTTCCACTATCTAAATCAAAGAAGATAGTCCTTCCAAAGTTACCTCCTACATCTTCTGCTATAATTTTTATACCAAAAGAATTTAATACCTCTCTTGCCATACTTATATTCTTTGCTCCTATATTAAGAGGGCTTTCAGGTGGTATTGAAGCGAACATATGTGCTCCACCAAAGATTTTTGCTGTAAGATTTTTAATCAAACTTCCTCTTTTCTTAAACTCTTCTAACATTAAAGAAACACTACTATCTACAAATTTAAAAGGGTTACTTTTAAATCTAGCATTTTTAATACTCGGTAACATTGGATGAGCTAAAGCTCCTATTTTCTTAAAACTATCATAGAGTACTATTCCCACACATGAACCCAAACCTCTGGTAACCAAAATATTCGGAGCTTCAGATATTTTCATCTCTGCTATCCCGATCTCTATTATGAGCTTAGAATCTTGCTGCATCTTTATTCTCCTAACACTCTTCTAATAGCTTCTACTACTCTGGAAGGCTGAAAAGGTTTAACGATAAAATCTCTTGCTCCTGCCTGAATTGCTTCTACTACCAAAGCGTGTTGGCCCATAGCTGATACCATTATGATTTTGGCATTGGGATCTATTTTCATAATTTCTCTTACAGCTGCGATTCCGTCTATCTCTTCCATCTTAGGCATTACTATATCCATTGTAACTACATCTGGTCTTAATTCTTTATATTTTTCGATAGCTTCTTTTCCATTCTCAGCTTCTCCACATATCTCAAAACCCTCTTTTTTTAAAATATCTGCTAGCATTTTTCGCATAAAGAGAGCATCATCTACTATTAATATTCTTGGAGCCATAACTCACCTCCTCGTTTTTTTAAATATTTTATTGGCAATATCTACTGGTGTAAACAGCTTTCTTAAAGAAAAATCTATGGTCTCTACTTTTCCTAAGATTAAATATCCATCTTTTTTCAAACTTTTATAAATTTCTAAAAGGATATCTTTGGCTTTTAAAGGATCAAAATAAATCCTTAAATTTCTAAAAAATATTACATCCATGTTCTTTAAAGGTCTTTGTGTAAGAATATTATGTTTTTTAAAAATGACCATCTTTTTTATTTCATCTTTAACTCTATAAAGACTGTCTGAAATTTTTATGAAATAATTTTTTAAGAAATACTCATTTAATCTTTTTAAAGAATTCAAAGTATACTCTCCTTTTTTGGCTATCTCTAGAGCTTCTTCGTCTATGTCTGTAGCCCAGATACTCAGTATGAAATTATTAATTTTTTCTCTCAATGCCTCTTTAAAAACAATAGCTAATGAATAAGGTTCTTCTCCACAACTACAACCACAAGACCAACATCTAATAATTTTTTGTTTTTTTTCTTCTTTTCTTTTAATTAATTCTGGAATGCATACTTTCTGAAACTGGAAATAAACTTCTGGATCACGAAAAAATTCTGAAACATTTATGTTAAGATTATCTAAAAAATATCTCCATTCTTGAGGATCTTTTTTTATTAAATAGAAATATTCAGTTAAATTTTTTATATTTCTTATAGCCATCCTTATCTTAGTCCTTCTTAAAAGGAAACTTTTTCTATAAGAACTCAAATCTACCCCTTTAATTCTTTTAACAGAATCTAAAAATTTTTTTAACTCTCTTTCTGTTTCTATATCGAATTTTACCACAATTTAATGTTGAGGGTTATTTTTAACTTTCTCTATAGCTTTGGTCACTTCTTTGGTTACATCTGCTCTTAACTGTAACTCTAATTCAGATAATTTAGTGTATATCCTTCCCTTTTGAGTGACGACATATTTAGGAGGTAATCTATTCAAAGCTAAAGCCATTATATCTAACTTACATTTCTCACATTTACATACATCTTCTCTTTCAGCAAGGATTTTTTCTAAAATACCTTCAACTATATCTTCCATATAGTTATGAAGTTCCATTTTTCAAACCTCCTTTTTGAAGTTTTAAAAGTAACATTTTATGATACTTTTTATATTTAAATGCGTCAAATAAAAAATTCATTTTATATTAATCACATCTAAAATTAAAGCTACTCTTCCATCACCCAAAATTGTAGCACCTGCTATACCTTTTATTTTTTTTATATATGCACCTAAAGGTTTTACTACTATGTCTTGTTCTCCTATTATTTCATCTACTACTAAACCTATTCTTTTTATTCTACTTTCAACTATTACTACAGAAAGCTCCTTTCTTTCAGTAGAAAAGCCTATCCCAAATTCTTCATTTAGGTTAACTAAAGGTATAACTTCTTCTCTTAAGGTTATTACTTTATTGGCACCGATTAATTTTACATTATCTTTAGGAATCTTTATTACTTCTTTTATGTTCATCAAAGGAATTGCATAAACCTCTTTACCAACACCTACCAGCATAGCTTTTATAATAGCTAAAGTTAAAGGTAAAGTAAGCTGAAATTTAGAACCTTTTCCTGGTTGAGTCTCTAAGTCTATCCTTCCTCCTAAAGCATCTAACTTTGCCTTTACCACATCTAAACCTACTCCTCTTCCTGAGACATCAGTGACCTTTTCTTTTGTAGAAAAGCCAGGCATAGTTAATATCTCCAAAATCTGAGAAGGTTCTATTTTTAAAGCTTCTTCTTGTGTAATCAAACCTTTTTCAACAGCTTTTTCTATTACTTTTTTGAAATCTATTCCTCTACCATCATCACTGATTTCTATTATTACATGTCCTTTTTCTCTCCAAACTTTTATAGAGATCTTTCCCCTAGAAGGTTTTCCCTTCTTAATTCTTTCAGAAGGAGATTCTATTCCATGATCGATAGCATTTCTTATTAAATGGACTAAAGGGTCTCCAATCTCATCTAAAATAGCTCTATCTAACTCTATGTCACTTCCTGCAATCTCTAAATCTACCTCTTTTCCTTCTTTTTTTGCCAAATCTCTAACTATTCTGGGGAAATTATCTAATATGTAAGAGATAGGCAACAATCTCATTTTTAAAGTCTCATCCTGTAAAGAAGATACTAATCTATCTATTAAATAGACTGAATCTTCTAATAAAGAATAATCTCTGTCTTGAGTAATTTGAATTAACCTACTTTTAGCAATAGCTAACTCTCCTACAAGATTTAAAATCTTATCTAACCTTTCTACAGGTATCCTCATACTTTGAATCTTCTTAAATTGAACTACAGAAGGTCTTTCTTTTTCAGTTATCTTTTCTTCATAATGAAAAATTTTTATATCTTCTACATCAGTTATTTTTAAAAGTTTACTTTTAATAAAATCTTCTTTTAAAGAGGTGGCTATAATCACTTTAAAAGGAAATTCTACTTTACCCTCTTTTAAAGCTTCTTTGGAAGGAATGCTTTTTATCACTTCTCCTAAAACTCTAAGATGATTTAAGATAATAAAAGCTCTAGCACTTTTTAAAGGAGCATCTTTCTTCAAATACACTTCCACAAGAAATATATTTTTTCCTTTATTTTTAAACCTTAGTAATTGCTCTTTGCTTATTATTCTTGTTTCTTTTTCTAACTTTTTTTCTTTTTCTCTTTTTTCTACTTTAGAAATAGCTTCTTTAAGTTTAGTTATATAGAGAGAAGTATCTACGGAAATAGAAGCTCCTTTTTTTAAGTCTTCTATAAGGGTGCTTATAACATCTACACTCTCAAATATCAAATCTATCATTTGAGAAGTTAGATTTACTTTTTCTGATCTTAGAATATCAAAAATATCTTCTAAATGGTGAGCTAAATCTGCTAATTCTTTGTATCCCATGGTAGCAGACATCCCTTTTAAAGTATGCATTAATCTGAATATCTCATTTATGGTCTCTAAATCTGAAGGGTTTTTTTCTAACTTTACAAGTTCTTTATTTATCTTTTTTAAATACTCCTGAGACTCACTGAAAAATAATTCTTTGTAATTTTTATCCACCATTAATACTCTATTGCTTTTAGGAGGAGTTCTAAGCCTGTAGGATTTGGTATGAGAAAGAAATGACCTGTTACTTTGGTCGTTTCTTCTTTAAATTCAGATTTTATAAGAAGAGCATACTTAGAGACATGACTGAGTTCTATTAATATGTAATCTATCATAGCAGTAGCCATATCTTCTATTAACTCTGGAACTGCAGGCACCAAACCAAATCTCACAAACACAGATAAAGCTCCCATGTAGGCATTAGCTAAAATGATTCCTATTTCTTTTAAAGCTGAACGTTCTAAATCAGTTATTACTCCTCCATTGGAAGGTTTTTTGTTAGTCATTAAAGAAGCTAAATTCAAAGCATCTTTCTGAGAAAAAATAAGCAAAATAACACTTGGTAAATCTCCTAAGATTCTTACTACTAATCCTACGACTAATTTATCTTCACCTACTACTTGGGGGACTCTTTCTATAGGAAGAAAATAAACTTCAGGTACAGTTATTTCAACTTTTTTGTTTACTAATTGACTTAAAGCTGTAGCTGCATTTCCTGCACATATGCTTCCAATTTCTTTTAAAGCATCCTTTTGAAATTGATTTATCTTGAATATCTTGTCATTCATACTTTAAGAATAAAAGCTTCTTCTTTACATTCAGGAAAATAAACACAGTTTACACACTCGCTCCAAATTTTTTGAGGAAGCCTAGTTTTTCTTATTTTTTTAAATCCCATTTTTTTAAAAAAATCTCCTATAAAAGTGAGCACAAAGATTTTTTTAACTCCTAATTCTTTTGCTTCATTAATACAGGCTTTAACTAATTGTTTTCCTATACCTTTATTTTGATGATTTTTTTTTACTACCAGTGACTTTATCTCAGCTAAATCTTGCCATCCTATTATATGCAAAGCACATGCGCCTATAATTTTTTTGTTCTTCTCATAAACCCAAAAATCTCTTATATTTTCATATATGTAATTGAGGGACCTTTCTAATACTCTTTTTCTCTTTGCCCAGAAATTTATGAGAGAATAAATTTCTTCTGCATCTTTGAGTTTAGCTTTCCTTAACATAAGAAAATTACTGTGAAAGATTAGTTTTTTTAACTTCTTCCACCTCTTCTGGAGATAAAACTTTTGCTAAGTCAATAAGGATGAGGAGTCTATCTTCTAATTTTCCTATTCCTTTTAAATACTCTTGCTTTATTTGTGTAGCTATAACTTCAGGTGTCTCTTTTACATTTTCTGAAGGAAGTTTTAATACTTCTGTGACTTCATCTACTATCATTCCTACAGTGTTATTATCTACTTCTACAACGATGATCCTTGTTTTCTCTGAACGAGGATTTGATTTTAGATTTAGTTTTTTTGCTAAATCTATTACTGCTAAAACTTGACCTCTTAGATTTACGACTCCTTCAATAAATGAAGGAGCACGTGGAATAGGGGTAATTTGTATTAACCTTACAATCTCTCTTACTTGATTGATAGGGACACCAAACTCTTCATTACCAATCTTAAATATAACTAATTGTAATTCTTCCTTCATTTTTAATTTTTCAGGTTTTTTCTTCTACCTTAAATTTTTTTAATAACTCTTCTAATTCAGAAGTAGTGCTAACTAATTCCTGTGAAATAGAAGTCATCTCTTCAATACTAGCTGTTATCTCCTCTACAGAACTACTCACTTCTTCTACACTTGAAGCATTCTGTTCAGCAACACTGGTTATCTCTTCTGCAGCTTGACTAACTTCATGAGTACTGGCTAACTGAAATTCAGCAGACTTTGCTATTTCTTCTACTTGTTGGGCTGTTTTTTCTGCAGCTTTTAATATTCTTTCTAACATCTCTTTTACTCTCTCAATTACTTTTTTCCCTTCTTCTACTTCTCTGTAAGCAGTCTCCACAGAATTAACGGCTTCTTCTGTCTCTGTTTGAATATTCCGAATTAACTCTACAATTTGAACAGCTGCCTGCGCTGAATTTTCAGCTAACTTTCTTACTTCTTCTGCTACGACTGCGAATCCACGACCTGCTTCTCCAGCACGAGCAGCTTCAATTGCTGCATTTAGAGCTAATAAATTTGTCTGATCAGCAATTTTAGTTATTGTTTCTACGATCCTACTAATCTCTTGAGAACGTTCACCTAACTTTCCTACAATATTAGAAATATTTACAGCTGTGCTTACAATCTTATCTATCTTTTCTGCAGCTTCTAAAGAACTCTGCATCCCTTTTTGAGCTAACTCCTTTGTTTGATGAGAGCTTTGAGCTCCTTGAGTAGCTAAATCTGTCATTTGTTTTATGGAATTGACCATCTTTCCTATCACTTCTTTTGCTTCTTCTACTCTCTTAACTTGAACATTTGCTCCTTGACTTATCTGTTGGATAGTAGTCGATACCTGTTGAGTAGAAACATTTACCTGTTGAGCTGAAGCACTTGAATTTTGTGCAAAGTTATTAACTTTTTCTGTAGTCTTTCTTACTTCTTTAATTATTTCACTTAGACTCTCTATCATCTTATTAAAAGCTGAAGCTAACCTTCCAATTTCATCTTTAGATTTTATTCTTATTTTTTGAGTAAGGTCTGATGTGGAAGCTACATTAAAAGCAAACTTCTCTAATGAAAGTAAAGGTTTTACCAATCCTTGAGAAAAAATATACCCTACAAAAGCACTACCTATTCCTACTACTCCTAAGATCACTGTTAAAACGAACCTCATCCTTTTCTCACTATTTATTAAAGGCTCAGCACTAATACCTATTGCTATCTCAAAAGGAGTTTCTGCCTCTTTTAGAGAATATGTGAAAGGAGAAAAGTGAAAGGGTCTTTCTTTTATAGTAAAAAATCTTGTAGCTTTTTTATTTATGACTTCATCATATATTCTTTCAGTAACTTTTGTTTCAAAGAAACTAGCACAAATTAACTCTTTTTTATAAAAAATAGCTAACTCACTAAGAGTAGCTTGAGAGATCTTTTTAACAAATTCTTCATCTAAAAATTCTCCTATACAAATTACTCCTAAAATTCCTCCAGCTGTTTTTAGAGGGGCTGCTCCTTTTAATAAATACATTCCTCTTTCTTTTTCTATACCTATACTTAATTTTCCTTCTAAAGCTTGCTTTACAACATTTTGATATCCTAAATTTTCACCTATACTCTCAACATCATCTGCTCTGACTAAGACTTCACCATCTTTTTTAATAATCTGCAAAGTATCTAATCCAATTTGTTTGTAGTAAGGGAGTAAAAGCTCAATTAAAGGTTTTCTGTCCTTTGTATTAATCGTGTATGTTACTGCATCTTGAATTTCAGTAATTTCAGTAAGTAAGTTTAGGTAATTTGTTAATTTCCTTTCAAATTCTTTAAAGGTAGTCTCTAAATATTCATGTGCTTTTTCAATCTCTCTTTCTTGCTGTTTGAGAAGAGTATGTTTTAATTCTTTAGAAAAAATAAAAAAAATGATAAGGAGAGGAATTATTGCTACAATAACTAATAATAGACCAATCTTATTTTTGAAACTTCTAAACATAAAATAGCTCCCTTTTCCCCCTCCTTATTAGAACTTATTTTTAATTATTTAAAAAATTTCTTAATTATTCAATCCCTAAAACAGTTTTACAGTCTTTTTCAATCTTAGAAAACTTTCCTTCAATAAAGATTGAATTTTTTTCTTCAATAGCTTTAGCTAAAAGACCTCCTAAAAGCTCAGTAAAACTTTTTCTTATATCTCTGTCCACCTTAAAATTTCTTTTTTTAACGGCAGGAGAAACTAAAAGATAATCAAGATAAGCAAATTTTAATGTTTCTTTCAATTGATACAATCCTTTTGTATTTAAATTATTTAGCACTTCACTAAAAACATCTTTAATATCATAAAAAATCAAAGTGTAGATTGCCTCTCTGATCTTTTCTACATCTTTTGTAGCGACTGCATCTTCTATGAGTGTCTTTAAATCTTTGTTAAATTTACTTTTTATAGCATTCAGAATCTCTTCTAAAAGAGAGAGTGATTTTAAAATTTTTTTATAATTTCCTTCTTCTAAATAGGAAAGCATCTGTTGATAAACATATACAGGAGAAACTACTGCTTCTTTTCTATAATTTTGACTAAACAAGGAGGGGGAAGAAAGGAAAATGATTAATCCTGCTATTAATATACACTTTTTCATATTCCCCCTCCTTTTTTAAAAATCAGCTACTATCTCTAAAGTTAAACCATCTCCTTTTAACTCAGGTCCTTTTAATTCATCCTGCCATCTGTATCCTAAACGAACCATAAAATGCTCCCAAGGAGAAAAGTTTAAACCTACTTCAAATGCTTGTCTCTTTCCATAGTGTTCATATTGACTTACACTATCTGGACAGTCTACATTAGGGTCAAACCATTGATATCTAAATACAGGTTGTAAAAAGTTAATGCCAAATTGTTTCTCAATAATTTTATAACCTCCAACAACATACACAGCTCTTTGTTTAACTGTTCCTCCTGGCCAGATACCACTGAGACCAAGATCTGCATCAGCAGGTGCCTCAAATTTTAATTGAGCAAAACCAATCATTCCATCAAATCTTCCTTTGCTAAAAAAGATTTCAGAAGTTAAATAATTAAAATCTCTGCTATCATCAGCATCATATTTTCCTTGCATTCCTTCTACTCTTAATAAAAGACCTTTAAAAGGTGAAAAACCTATTCTCCAAGTAACAGGCTTATTATCATTATTATCATAAGATTGACGACTATGAGCATTAAACATTTCATATACATAACCATCTGAATTCATCGTAGCATAGTTTTTTGTTGTATAATCTCCTGGACCATTCGATACCATTAATCCATATTCTAAAAAAGCTTCTTTTTCTCCAATAGGTATTCTTCCCATAACACAAACACCTGTATCCCACCAACCAGTAAATCTTAAGAATTTCTCATATACATATGGCTGCCAGGTCATAAAACGATATTTTGATGTAGGATAATATACTAATTCTTGTGAACCTAAGAGGATAAATTGTCTTCCTAAGGATAAAATAAATTTAGAAGAAGGATGCCAAACTACACGACCTGCTCCTACTTTAAACTCTCCTTTTTCTCCTTTATACATCTCAAACTCACCTTCAATAAAGACCTGAGGATTCAATTCACTGATTATATCTACATAAAAACTATGAGGTAAAAAAGTATTTTTCCCGGGAGCATAAGATGAAGAACCTGAATTAGCATAACTTCCCTGAACATGATCTTGTGCATTCCAGTATTGAGAACTTAAAAATCCATGGATTTCAGGTAATGAAGCTTCAAACCCATAAGGTAAACCTTTCTGAGCAAAAAGAATATCTCTTCCTTTGAGTTCTTCTTTACTTTCTTGACAAAATCCAACTAAAGAAAAGATTAAAATTCCAACTAAAAATACTCCTACTCTTTTACTCATTACTCACCCCCTTCTTTTAAATCCTCTACATATTTAATAGCCTTTGCTTTTAAAACGACTTTACCAAATAATCTATTAATTTTTCTTTTTGGAAGACTCCACACTAACTCACTTTCTGCATAATGACCTAATTTGGCTTCTTCTAATTTTTTGCCTCCTTTTTCAAATTCTAAATCCATTAAAGCATCTGCTCCTATTTGAGAAGCTTTTCTCTTTAAAAGTTTTAAAAAATCTTCTTTACTCATCCATTCATTACCTTCTACTTGAATTACACCTAACACTTTATAGGGTTTATTAGGAGGAGAAGTTAGTATTTTAACTTCAGGACTTTCTTGTAGATGAGGAAAATAAGTTACTTTAGGCACACAGCCTATCATTAAAAATATTATACAAATTTTTAAAACTTTCATAAAATAAGTTTTCTGCAAAATTATCCCAAAATATTTTTCAATAGTCAAGTATTTTAAATCAGATCTTTATGAAAAACTTTTTAAAAGAATTTAAAATTCTATCAATCTTCTTCCTTTATAAAAGATCTTTTTATTATACTTAAATTTGCTGATTAATTTTTTTTCAAGCAAAAATAGCAAGATTCTTTCTAACTTTTTTGAACTGATATTAAATAACATTTTTAATTCTTTAAAAGTTAAAGGTCTTCTATTGAGGAGATTCAAAATTTTATTTTCAGTATCTTTTTTTATTCCTAATTGGAATGGTACTTTTTTTTGGAAGATAAGTTCTGCTCTTTCTAATCCTAAATTTTTTAAAAATTGAGAGATATTTTTTTTAAGAGGAGGTTTTACCCATCTTTCAGCAGGTGCTCTTACAGGTAAATTTATCTGTATCTTATCAGGATTTATTTTAGAGATAATCTTTTTGAACCTCTGTGCATGAGAATTACTATCATTTAAATCTCTTATTAGCATAATTTCGAGCCAAATCTCTCCTTTAAACTCTTTCCTCAATTCAATTAAACCTTCAATGATTTTTTCAAATTTTAGTTTTTCATGAGGTCTGTTTATTTTTATAAAAGTTTCTTCATCTGGAGCATCTAAAGATGGAATTATTAAGTCAAAGTCTTTAACTTCTTTCCTTACTTTTTTAAGATAAAATAGACTTCCATTGGTTAAAAGACAACAAGGCTTATTTGAATATTTTTTTATTATCTTTAAAATTTTAGAGATTTGAGAATTAAGCAGAGGTTCTCCACTTCCAGAAAAGGTTATAAAGTCTATTTTTTTCTCTGAATTTAATTTTCTTTTAAGTTCTATTTTAAATCTTTCTAAATCTATGTATTTATTTCTTTTAAGGATTTTCTTTAAAGTCTTACCTAACTGACAGTAAACACAATCAAAGGTGCAAGTCTTAAATGGAACTACATCTACTCCTAAAGAAAAACCTAATCTTCTTGAAAATACAGGTCCATACAGGTATTTAAAATCTTTAAATTTATTTTCCATTTTTTTTCTCAAGCTGAGCCAAATATAAAGCTAATATCTCTGCTAATTCTTTATTTAATTTTTTTAAAATCTCAATTTCTTTTAAAGCTAATTTCTTTTCTTTATTCAAAGAGTAAACTACACCTAAACTAAAATGGACAAAAGCATCAAATGGATCTATCTGAAGAGCTTTTTTAAAATAATAGATAGATAATTTATAATTTTTTTTATATTTGAAATAAACCATCCCCAAACTTATGTAAGCTGATTTACAATTTGCATCTATGCTTATGGCTCTATTAAAATACTCAATTCCCTTATCATACTCACCTAACCCTACATAAGCTCTACCTAAAGCAAGATAAGCTTCAATCTTATAAGGCATACTTTCTATCACTTTCTGAAATATTTTTATTGCTTCTTTAAATCTTTTATCTTTTAAAGCTTTCAAACCTTTCTCTATCAACTCACCTACACAAGGCTGTGTAGATTCTATTTTTTCAATCTCATCTTTCCAAAAAGTTAGAGGTACCCCTTCAAACATTACCTTTATGTATTTATCTGTTTTCTCAAAAATCTTTCCTTCAATTATCTTTCCAGATCTTAAATAGATCCTTTCTCCAAAAGAAGAAATTATGAAGAAACTAAAAAAGAAAAAAAATATCTTTTTCATCTTATTTATTACTCTCTACTCTATTTTTCTTTATACTTCTATTTTTAAGTTTGTAAAGAATAATTATTGATTTTTAGCTGAGGCAAGCTTTAAATTTTAAACAGAAAAGTTCACCTAACTTTTCTACTTCATAACCTTTTTCTCTTAATGCTTTTAAAAAGAGTTCAAGGTTATATTTATATCTTTCACATAGTTCTTCTAAAATTTTAATTATCTCTTTATACCTTTTTTCTATCTTTATAACCGTTGGGAAAAATTCTAAATCTATTTTGCCTTCTTCCCATCTGTAAATCGTGCATAAATTTGAAGGTAAATATATTTCTTTAAGTTGCAAAACTCCTCTGTAAATTTCATAAATACCAAAGATTAAGTCTTCTTCAGTAGGTAAAGTATTTCCTTCTATTAGTATTCCTTTCTCTTTGAATATAAAAGTTAAACTTTTCAGCTTTTTATAAATCTCAAATGGTGGAAAATGTAAAGATACATTAAATATCCTTCCAAAATCAAACTTTATATCTTTTTTATACCTTAACTCTTCAAAACTACATTCAATAAATTCTAAATTTTCAACTCCATAAAATCTTTTTGCAATCTCATAAGGATTAATAAGAATTTTTATTTCTTTGTTTAGTAAAATCTTCTCAGGCTCTGTCTTATCTATTATTTTAAAAAGACTTATATCTTTTAAACGCAACTTTCTATTAATCTCATTTATTAAATTAATTACTTGCTGGTAATCTAGTTCATAAGGTGGTTTTAGTAAATTTCCTTTAAAAATTTGTTGCTCTCTTAATTCTTCTAATAAAAAAATCTCTTTCTTCTGATTAAAAACAAGCCAAAATACTCTCCAATTCTTTTCATATCTTATAGCTATCTGAGGTATAATTAAATCTATTCCATAAACTTGGAGTTGTGGGAATCTTTTTGCTAATTCTAAAGTGGTAGCAGGTACCAATAAATCATTTTCTTCATCTACACAACAACCTACCCCAATATCTACAAATGTGGCTTTAATATCTTTCCCATAATGAGCTTCGAACCAATCATCAGCTGCTTTCAATCTTTGAGGATAGGTAGTTAAAGGAACTGAACAGTTTTGAGGATTTAATTTGCAATTGAAAAGAATTATAGCTCCATTAAGCATATATAAAAGTCTTGCATAAAATAATAACTGTTCATCAAGACTTGAAAAAGTAAATTTTTGTGATTTGGGATCATATTCTACTATATGACCCCATTTATCACTTTTTATCTTAAACTCCTCAACAAATCTTGCTTGAGAAACATATTTATCAATAGAACTCATAATATATTGAATATCAACATTGCTGAAACCTTCATTTTTTAAAAGCTTTATTATCTCTTCTGAATTTATTTTTTCAGCTGAAAAACCAGGCAGATTGGTGGCATACACGCCTTTACTCGTTTTAAACATCTCTACTTTAATTTTTAATCCTTCTTTTTTACTAAAATAATTTATAACTGAACTTAAAAATAACAATGTTCCACCATATACAAAGATATCTATGATTCTAACTTTATTGTAACCAGTAATTTTCTCTTTAATCTCTAACCATACTTTAAAAGCTAATTCTTTAAAATTTTTGTCTTCCTTCATTCTCAATTCAAACTCATTATTGAGTTCTTTGAAGAATCTTTCTACATTTACTTTATAGCTACCTAATCTATGTTTTTCTATACGGCTCTTTAAATAACTTTTGAAAATCATATTCTCCATTTTTTTATAGACTGATTCTTCAAATTGTTTTTTTAGAGAATTAGAAATTTCTTTTTCTTCTTCATTAATTAAACCTATAAATTCTAAAGGGACTCCCATTTTTATTCTACTTAAATAAAAATAAGTCTCATTTTCTGAACCTACATTTATCCCTAATAATCTAAGTATTTTTTTAGAGAGCAAATAAAACATACCATCACGCATAATATAAATCTCTAAAGCTCTGTCTTGAGGTAACTGCCAAACTACATAGGGTAATAATCCATTACATAAAACAAATACTAAACACATACTTTTAGTTTGAGGAAATTTTTTTTGTACTATATTTTTTAACCTTTCTTTTTCAAAGTATAATTTTTTGAATTCTGGACTTTTCTCATCTAAATCTTTAGAAAGTTTCTTAAATCTTTTTTCTATTAAAGATACTATTTGATAAGTTGTAAGAGGTATCTTATTTTCAATAGCTTTTTTAACTTCAGGTTCTTTTAAAAATTCCTCAAATACTTCTAAGTATTTTTCATAAGCCCAATCTTCATCTTTTTTTAGTGCACTAGAAGAAGAAAAAACATTATTCTTTATTAGAATAGAATTTATCCTCTTCACAATTTGTTCTACACGTTGTTTACTAATTCCAAATCTTTCTCCAATCTTTTGTAAAGTAAATTCTCTATATCTTTTTTTGAATTCTCTAAACTCTTCATAAGGAATCTTATATTTACAGAAGGCAGTTTCAAAATCGAGTTTAGAAATTGGATGCTGAAGAAAGAATTTTCTTTTTAACCATAGTTTATAGATTTCTTTATGTCTCTCATTTATCTTCAGACCATTTTCTTTTAACTTCTCTTCAAAAATCCTTACTGCTTCTTTGAAATCTTCTTCTATTTCTCTCTCTATTTCTTTTAAGTTAACATTTATTCTTTCTCTATCTCTTTTTTCTCTTTCTTTAAGCAAGTTAAATAATACTCTATTTGGATTTAACTGTAATTGAAGGTCTTCTATACTTAATTCTATCTTTTCTTTTCTTTCTTTCTCTTTTAAGTACTCTCTTATTGCTCTTTCTATAATCAGAGTAGCATATGGAGAAAACTTTATGCCTCTTTTGGGATCAAAACTTTCTATTGCTAAAATCAAACCATGCCGGAATTTTCCAGTCCCTTTATAAGGACATCCAAAGGTCCCTATATTAATTAATTCTGGTAGTTCTTCTGGAGGTCTTTTAAATCTTTTCTTAATTACCCATTTAACTAAGGGAATATTTAAAGCTATTAAAGCAATTAAAGCAGCTTTATTACCTTTGTGTAATTCCTCAATAAGCTTATTTAATTCTTCTTCTTTAAGCTTTCTGTTTCCTACTACTCTTATCTGACTTCTTTGAAAATCTATTAAGTCAGGAATAATTTCTTTTATTCTTTTCCAATCACAAAAGGTATAAATTATTTCTTTTCTTTTTTTTCTTTCTAATGGTTTTATACCTGCAGCTTTTAAAGCATTATGCCAAGAACCAAAAAAGAAATAAGCATAATGAGGAACATCTCTATATCCAGCTTTCTGCCATGATACACTATTTCTTGGATCTTTAACTTCTGGAGGTGGATTTTTTAACCATTCAATAATTTTTTCTTTTGTCCATTTTTTAACAGGAGAAGATGTTTTTTTCTCTCTAAAAATAGATACTATATCTTTACAAGAAACCTCGATCTTTCTTTCTATCTCTTGCCACAGATTTTGGGAAAGTAAATCTTTTCCTTTTTCTTTAATCGAATCAAAATTTTTCTTTATATAATTAAATCTTAATAAAAACTTTTTAATAAACCAATCTCTGGCTTTATCTTCTAAAGAAGGATTAAATTCTCTTAAAACATTTATAAATTTTTCTAACATAAATTTTTGTTCATTAAAATCTGGTTCTTTAATAGTAAAACTACTTACAAAATCTATGTTAAATATTTTGAGAGGATTAAATTCTATTCTTAAATTTGAAGGAGATCTATCAGCTATTCCTATTAGATAAGCACCTAAAGAAGCTTCTGCTAAAGAAAAAGAAAACTCTTCCGTAAATAGTTCGTTTTTAAAATGAAAGGCATGGTTTTTGTAAAACTCCTCAAGATCCATTTTGCCTACATATTCAAGGATAAAATAATCATCTTCCTCTTCAAAAGAAGGCACATAAAAACCTAAAATTTTTAAAGCTTGCATGCCTTGCTTTGCCCGGCAGTAAGGCATTTCTTTTATCACAACTCTTTTTTTACCGTGTAAAGTTTTTAATTCTACTCCTACTGTCAAACTCTCATTTTCTTTCTTTAATATACCTTTGAAAAATAAAATCTTTACATGAGAAGTGGAGTATTTTTTCAATAAAATTTCTTTAATATCTTTTAAAAGATCTTTAAAATTAAGACTTGAAGAAGCTGAGATTTTATTTAATATCTCTTCTAATGTGTAAAAAGGACAGAAGCTAAATTCTTCAATATTGTATCCATTTATTTTTAATATCTTGTATTCTCCTTCTATCTGTTGAGCGTAAGAAGTAATTATTATTTTTTGAGAAGGCAAAATAAAAATGCCTGCTGTGTCTATTTTTGTATTTGGAGGTTCATCTATTTTTATATTTTCTTTTTTTATTCCTTGCAAGATTAAATAATCTTGAAGTCTCCTAACAAACTCTCTTTTTTCTCTTACTTTACCTACCATTAATACCTTTGTATCCTCACTAAAAATTTCTTCATCAAAAAATATGTAATCTCTCCATTCTTCTTTTAAATTTTCTATCTGAGCTTGAGGTTTAATATGAGAAAAAAAGATCTTTTTATTTTTGAGAAAAACTATACAGATGCACTCAGTAAAGATATCTTTGAAAGGAACTTCTATCTTAAGAAAACTTGATTCATGGAAACAGATAAAATCTGAATTAGAAAATTCATAAAAATTTATTTTTCTTAATTTTTGAAGAATACTCACTAAAACTTTTTCTTTTGATTTCAATATTTTTGAATAGAGATTTTCTAAAGAATTTATGTTAGGTATCTCTTCTTCAAAGAAATAATCATCTAATCTAATTAAAATCCCTCTCTTTTTTTCAGGAAGTCTTAAAAAGATATCTTCTTTTTCAATCTTACCTGTAAATACAATTTTTTCTTTCTTTATCTCATAGACCGGACCAAAAGCTTCTAAAGTTAGATGAAATCTATCAGAAATTCTCTTTATCTTTTCTTCTAAATCTTTAAGTTGTGAGAAAATCTCAACACTATACTTTGCTGTAGGAGTTATTGCTATATCGATATCTGAATGAGATTTCCATTCTCCTTTTGCAAAGCTTCCAGTAATATAGTAATTTTTAATAATTCTTTCTTTTTGATAAGAATTTAAAAGATTGAGTAACTCTACAAATTTAAAAGAGATTCTTTTTAATGGAGAAGAACTAAAATGAGATGAATTTTTTACATAAAAAGATTTTACCACAAATACAGGATAACATATCTCTTTATATAAAATCTGTTCATAATATTCTTTATACAAAATATCTCCAAAATTCCTTACAAAATTATCCAAATCTTTATCTTCATCAGAATCTTTTTTAGTGCTAAATCCTGTGATTATAAAATACTCAGTCTGGAAAAATCTTTTCATTGCAAATTCTACAGTCTCTTTGAATTGAGTTTTAGAAATGTTTATTAAAATAATATGAGGTCTTATACTTAAAGAGAGTTTTTTAAAATCTTCATTTATAAATTCTATATTTTTTACATTATTCTTAAATGCTACTTTTTTAGAAAGTTCTACAAGCTCTTTATTTATCTCTACACCATAAACTTTTTTAGCTCCTAACTTTGAAGCTATAATACATAAATCTCCTCTACCAGAACCTATATCCAAAATGATCTTTCCTTTAAAAATATTCTTAAATTTAAGCATAACTTTGATGATAGCTATAGTAGAAGGATGTAGATACCAAGCACCTGATTGTAAGTAAGGTAAAAATATTAATCTTTTGGTAGGTTGAGCTGTGGGGGTAAAGAGTAGCCAGCCAATTACTACTAATTTTTTAGTCTCTCCTTTAAAAAGCTCTTTATTTTCTATAAAATGAAAGATCTTATTTTTATCTGCAAAAAGCTCTCCTTTCTTTAAATCTAAAGAGATCTTTTCAAAATCTTCTTTAATTTCTAACTCTATAAACCTTATTCCTCTTTCATTTAAATTCTCTTTTACTATCTTCTTTTCAGGACCAGAACTTTTAGAGATCAGAATACATTTAACATTTCTCTCTTTTATTTTCTGAAAAGTAAAATCTAAGAATTTCTTTATCTTTTCTTTTATCTCTTCATTTAAATTTGAATCTCTCTCTGAAGTGAAATTAAGATGGAGTAAAGCTCCTTCTTTTTCTTCACTATAAAAAACTAAGATTATATCTCCATCAGAAAATTTGCTTTCAGTCAAATCTTTAAAACCTCTACCCACACAGAGCATATTAGCTAAACCTGTAATAGAAGGAGAAATAGGTGTGTAAGAATCTAAACAATACTTTTTAATAGCTGAACTTGCAAAAATTACATCTTTCCAATATTTTTGCAGATAATTTTTATTTCTTAAATTTTCCAGAGTCTTTAAGATCTTTACAAAGAATTGGTAACTGCTCTTTGAAGTATTTACTTTTTCTCTAGTATTCCATCTTACTAACCAGAAAAGCTTATGGAGGAATGCAAGTGCAATTAAGTAAGGGAAAGATTCTAATTCTAAATTATTTAAAGGATGTAAAGAAAGATTTTGATAAGTATTTATTAAATTTATAAAGCTATCAAATTCTAATTTCTCATCTATCTCATAAAGATCTGTTCTGGTCAAATCATAAGCTCTTATTTCTTCTCTTGCTGTATCAAAATCAAAGACTCCAACTACTTCTTTATTAGAGAATTTAAGATTAGACAGAGTGTAATCTCCATGGATAATAGATTTAGGTAACTTTAAATAAGTCTTTTGAAATTTCTCTTTTAGTTCTTCTATTACTTTTAATATTAAAGGATAACTTTTGATTATTAACTCTTTAAAAGGTGAATCTTTTTCTTCTTTTATTCTCTCATAATAATTTTGGAAACGAATTAACCTTTTGTCTCTTCCTCCTTTAAAATTCATCAAAGAATCACATTCTCTATATGCAGAAGCTCTCAATAAATTGCGAGGAGATAAGAGTGTATAATGGTGTAATTGAGATAGTTTCCTTAAAGCATCTTTAAATTGTGAGGAATTTAGTTCTTGTAGAGAAAGAGTTTTTCCTTCTATATAAGTATAAAGAAAATAAATATTGTTATTAAATTCTGTGAAAGGTAAATTATATTTGTTCAAAATTATTTTGGGTAAAGGAAAGTTGGGATCTTTCTTATTAAGAAAACTTATCAAATAGTATTCCAAAATAGCTCCTTTTTCATCCCAAGGAGATTTTTTAAGCACAAATTTTTTTGTTTCTGTAATGATTAATACTATTCCTGATATATTTGAATCGACGGGCTGAATCTCTTTTATCTTATCCAATTTATAATAATCTGAAACTCGCTCTGCTTCCTGTAAACTATCAAAATGACAGATTCTGTGTCTGTGAATCTTTTCTTCTCTACTGATAGATGAACTTGCTCTTTTTGTTAACTGTTTTTGGGTAGAAATCTTTGAAGTTAAATCTATTGAAAGAGGCCTTCCATCTTTATCTAAAATCGGAAATTCATCTTTTGTTTGTTTAAATATTATTTTTATAGGTTTACCTTTTCTAACTATAACATCTACAACTGCATTAGAATAACGAGGAGATTGAAATATAACTTTTCCTCCCAAATATAACTGTCCCCAAGAATTTAAAGTAAAATTACAAATTTTATGGTTAGTTAACTTCTTTAACTCTTGTGGAGTAACTTTTTTGTAAAAATATCTTTCTGTTTCTTTTGAATCTAAGTTGTAAATGAGACTGGTATATTCCCATTTATTCTCAACAGGCCAATAAACCTTTGTTATTATTGCTTTCTCTAAACTCTCTCCTTTCATTAATAAATGTGCGTAAGTGCTTTTTGTCTTAGTATTTGTAATCCATTTTCTACCAGCAAAATATATGCTTTTATTTTTCAATAGAGGAACAAACTCTAACCTTAAAAGATCTTGAACAGATCTTAACAATCTCTCTAAATCTGAACAGAATATAGTAGTTAAAAATGAATCTAAAAGTTTGCCTCTGGCTTCATCATAAGCTAAAATGAGTTGAATGTACCTTTTTGCTGATATTAAATAAAGAGCAGTTGTAATACCTTTATAAACGAATCGAATGTATTCTGTTCCAGGTTCAGCATCTTTTAATTTTGCAGTTTTTTTACCATTACCTATCTTTACTCTCTTGTCACTGCTAACTCTTTCTATTAAAGCGATCTTATCTTCTGATTTTTTTGGATATGGATTAGCTAAAACATATCCGTATTTTCTAGCAATCTCTTTGACTTTAGATGAATCTAAAGAAGAACTTGAATTTCTTCTTTTAGATTCTTTTCTTGCTTGGAAAACTACTCTTTCCATAATTTTTTCATTAAAATCATTATTAAAATCGATAGGACTGCTGGTCTTGTAAGAAGTAGATTTAATTCTTTCTAAAACTTCTATAGGAAAGCCTTGCGTGCGGATTTTTTTCCATATTTTATTTAACTCTTGGAATATCTCTTCTTCATTAATACTATTTATCTTTAATGTCTTGTGTAATTTTCTTATTTGAACTTTCCATTTTTCAGGATTAAATCCTTTTAAGATTAAGAGTGTTCTTTTTATAGCTTTAACCTTTTCATCAGAATTAGATGAGTTAATATGTGAGAGACATCTATTCAATAATCCATTGAGTTCAAAAGGATTAATAAAAGAGCCAGAGGAAAAATAGAATGAGATTAGAATCTTTTCTTTTAAAGGAAATATTAACCATCTTCTTTGGAGATAAAAATCATCTCCTTCTTTTATTACTTTAGCATTTGTATTATATTTTTTGAGATAAAAATTCAGTGTCTTAATAATTTTTTCTAACACCTTTTTATCAAAGTAGCCTAAACCTACTCTTATATCTAAATCTCCAAGTAATTCGTAAGGAACTTTTCTGTCTCCTAAAGCAAGGATACTTCCAAAGAGTTCTAATTCTATGTTTAAACTGTTCTCTGTTTCTTTGAGAATATCTTTTAGCAGTCTTACATTTAAAAATTTATCTTCAAATATAGAAGAACTGGAATTCTTTTTGAGAATCTCTTCTAACACTTTTCTCACAAGGATCTTTATATTTGTTTTTTCCTTTAACTCCTCTTGAGAAACAGAAAGTCTTTCAATTAAAGAATTAATCTTTTCAGAAGGATAGTTCTTAATTTCAAAGAACTTTTCCTTTATATCTAACTTAAGAGACCAACCTTCTTTTTTTAGTTGATAATGTAAATCTCTAAATCTCTCTTCAAATTCTTTCCTTTTCTCTTCAAAAAATTCTTTTTCTTTTTTCTTTTTTTCTTTTTGAAGCTTTTTTATTTTTCGGAAGAAACTTTTTGAAGATTTTCTTCTTCTCTTACATAGTTTTTGAAATACTTCTTGAAATCTCTCGTAAAATTCCTGTAAGATTTTTTTATACTCCTCATAAACCTTCTCAAACTCTTTATGGACTTCTTCAAAATCTTTACTAAATCTGTTATAAATCTCTTCAATTTCTTTTACAGGATAAAATTTCTCTATTTCTTTTAAAATAAAGATTAAGATTATTTTCTCTTCATTTTCTTTTATCTTTTTTATTTTTTCCTCTGCATCTTTAACAAAATTCTCAAATACCTCTACTCTTTTCTCTCCTTGAAGAGCCTTTTTAAATTTGAGAAGCTCTTCTCTTTCATTAAATAGGTACTTTATTATTTGAAAAATCTTTCTAACATTAACAGTTTGAGGTTTTTTCTTATACTTTACATCAACAACTACACGATTTCCTTTATCATCCAGTATAGGGTAACCTTCTCTATCTTCAATAAACTTTACAAAACGTTTCTCTCCATTTATTACTTTAGCCTCAACTTTGGCTTCAGGAAACTGACTAATGCTAAGCCAGTAATCTCCTACTTCTAAAATTCCCTTTTTATCTGTTCTAATATTGGAAATAATATAGCTCTTTAACTCAGTGCCATCTGGAAGGATTAGCTTATTGCGAATCGATTTTAAATTTCTAAAAACACCTATTAGCTCTCCTTTCTCAAAAGATTCAGGAGGAGTATTTTTAGGTACTTTATAAATTAAAGATAATTCTTTGGTAATTAAAGGTTTTCCTTCTTCATCTTTTACTGTAACAGATAATATAAATGCTTTCTTTCCTGTAGGATTCAAAATTTTAATAATATCAGCTCTCTTATGACTGTAAAGTTTGCCAAAATTTACCCAATACTTACCACCGAGATAAAGTAAACCACATTTATTTAAACGATAATTATGGATTTCATAATCTTCATTTAGCAGATTGAATTCATCTTCAGATAGCTTTTCCCAGAAAGAAGTTGTGTACTTTCTAATAGATTTTTTCCAAACAAGGGCAAATTCTACATCTAAATCTGTTTCTAAAGAAAATACTCTAAAAATAATCCCTTCTTTAGCTATTAATCCTACTTTCTCATTTTCGTGTGCAGCACCAAAATGTGCCCAAAATCGTGGTTTCTTAGGCAAACTACCATCGACTAAAGGTCTTCCTCCTCCTATCCATAACATGCCTTCTTTTTTTAAGTAGGTATAAATAGTAACATCTTTATACTTAACAAATTTTCTAAAAGGAATTTTCCCAATATAAACATCAATAATTTCTCCTGTTTCATTGTCTCTAACTTGCAAAAATTCTTTTAAGAAACTATCCTTTAAGAAAAATATTCTCATAGGTATACCGTCTTTCATCTCCAATTCATACTCCAAGTTAGCATAAGCTTCTGACTTTATGTGGAATTTACCTAAACTTAACTCTCCACTTTTAGGAAGCTTTCCTTTAATGATTACATGTCCTAATTTTTTTATATACTCTTGCTTTTCTCTGTGAGGTATCTCATCCTTATTTATTACTTTTATTTTCTCTTTGCCACCAAAAGACTTCTCAATCAATTTCTCCCAGATATACCTTCTCAATTCTTTTTTATTTAGATCTATCCCTCCTTCTTTTGGATGAAAAATTGCTTTCTGCAAAAGGATTATTCCTTTTTCCCCTTTATTGAGAAGTTCTTCCACTTTTTCTTTTGTTATCTCTTTTATAAGTGAACTAGAGGAAGTTAGCTCTTTAATTGTCTCTTCTACTCTATTGGTAATCTTAAATAAATTTAAATCATCTTCTTTTATATATCTTTTCTTTAAAAGCGTCTTTCTTATCCACTCATGCCATCTTTGCCAGTAGTCTTCACCGAACAATATTATCTTGCGCTTCCTTGTTTTCTTAGTTTGGATTAAAACGAGAATTTCAAATAAAATATCTAAAGTCCTAAAATCAGCAGGAAAGAATACAAAACTATCACTGTGTTTTGTTAAAGCTATTTTCTGTAAGAAAATATAGTTCAGTTTAAGAATTAAATTTGTAAATACTGAGAAGTTGTATCTTTTTGTGACTACTCCTACAGATTTTGCATTAATTAAATTTTCAGTTTGAGCTTTCTTTATTCCTCTGCCTAAAGCTTGATAGATTCCACTTTTAGATAAATGCAATATATTAAAATTTTTCTTAGCTAAATAAAAACTTAACTCTTCTGCACAATTTCCATTTCCAATAGCATAAAAGACTTTATTTATCTTCTCTATTTCTTCTTTCATCATTTCTAATTTTTTCCTAATGAACAAAGAGGAAGAGGATTTCTCTGCAGAAATATAAATTATAGAAAATTCTTTTGATTCTTCACTGAAAAGAGAAGGTAATAAAGGTTTCTCTGTTTTATAGATAATTTTAAAACCTGCTTTTCTGACTATTGCTGAAAGTTCTTTTAATCTGTAAAAACCTTCTGCTAAATTTTTGGTATTTTGAGAAGAGGTAAATTTAGGATTAATAATAATCAATTTACCTTTAGTTTTAAGAACCCGTTTAGCTTCAAAAAGTGATTTGAAAGCATCCATATGGGGGAGAGAATAAGGAAATATTACTACATCAAAAAAATTAGATTTAAAAGGAAGATGATGGACATCGGCTACTATTGTTTTTAAATCTTGGTTTTTGACAGCTTTTGCCATTTCAAGTACAATATTCACACAAATAATTTGGTTATTTCTTGCAAGTTCTTTTTCTAACTCTCCTCTTCCGCTACCTACAGAAAGAATTTTTTTATTTTTTATTTCCCGAGATAAAAAGAAAATTAGCTCAGGCATTGAAATAACAGTGTAAAACTTCAAAAATTTAAGAGGGATTTTCTTCCAACCTTCTTTACCTATTTGTTTGTAAGCTTCATAAGCAAAAGGTGGGAAATTTTTCTTCAAGATAGAAGAAGCTCTTCCATTCTTAGAAAATTCACTGATTAACTTGCGTAATTTATCTAATACTTTCTTTATCTCCTTTTCTTTAGATTGAACTCCATAAGGAAAGGAGTTTAAAATCCAGGATAAAATTATTTCCTGCTCCTTTTTAGAAAGACATCTAAACGCTTGAGTCAAAATTTCGTTTTCAAAGATGCCCTTCTTTAACTCTTCTAATCTTATCTTGTTTATTACCTCTTCTTCAACAGAGATTCTCTGGCCAGAAGGAATCTTCTCCAAAGTCAGAAGATTTCTACTATTATGGTTAATGTGACTTTCTCTTAGAGGAGCTTCTAAAAAAATATTTCTGTACAAAATTCTATTATTCTGCTTACGTAAATCTTTATAGAATCTCTTTAAATCTTCTTTAACATAATCTTGAAAGGGAAGTACTGTTTTACTATTCAACTTCAGCTCAGTATATCTATCGACTATCTCATATAATCTTATCACTCCCTCACTTATTAAATCTTCATAATAGTTTGAAGAGGGATTAAAAATTTCAGCTACTACCCTCTTAACCAGCCAAATATAACTCTCAACAAATAAACTCTTTGCCTTCTTATCACCCTCTTGAATTTTTCTCATTAATTCTACTTCTTCAGTGGAACTAAAAGTTTTTGGATCGTTATAATAGTTTTTTATAGTGAAAGGAACTGGAGGCTTCTTTCTTTCTTTCTCAATCCCCTGGCAAATTTCTAAATACTTTTTTGCTTTTACAAGTAAATTTTCTCTTTCGGGGAAATCAGTCAAATTCTTTCTTAATATTCTTATTAAGTGTTTGAATTTACAGATTGCTTGCTTGTATTTCCTTTGAGAAAATAACTTTTTGCCCTTTTGATAAAGAGTTTGTATACACGACAATTGTTTTTTTAATTCTTTTTGTTGCTTTTTTAACTTTTGTTTCTCTAATCTTTTCTGTCGCTTTTCTAACTTTTCTTTTCTTCTTAATTCTTCAATATGACTCTTTGCCTTTTCAGAAAGCTCCTCTTCTTCTCTAATAGGAATCACTCTTCTTTTTCTTATACGAATTATCTCACTAAATAACTTCTTAGCTTTTCTATATCTACCTTCAGAAAGCAATTTTTCTGCTCGAGTATAGAGCTCCCTAGAAGTCTCTGATCTCAAACTCTGCAAAAGTTGAGATCTTTTTAATATCTGTCTTTTTATACTTTTTTTAACATCAACAACTAAAGGATTCCCTTCAACATCCAGTATGGGATTACCTTCTTTATCTTTAATAAACTTTACGAAACGCTTTTCTCCATCTACCACCTTAGCTTCAACTTCAGCTCCAGGAAAGTAACTAAATTTACCCCAATAACCCCCTACATCTAAAATCCCATTAGTATCGACTTTGATATTGGAAATAACATATGTCTCTAATTTGGTGCCATCTGGAAGGATTAACTTATCACGCCTCAACTTCTCAAAAACCTCAACCAAATCTTCTTTAGCAAAAGATTCAGCAGGAGCATCTTGAGATACTGTATAAATTAAAGAAAGTTCTTTAGTAATTAAAGGTTCTCCTTTTTCATTTTTTACTGTAGCAGCTAAGATGAATGCTTTTTTTCCTGTAGGATTCAAAATTTTAATAATATCGACCCTCTTATAACTGTAAGGTGCACCAAAATCTATCCAATCCTCTCTACCACCAAGATGAAGTGAGCCATCTTTACTTAAACGATAATTGTGGATTTCATAGTCTTCATTTAGCAGATTAAATTCATTTTCAAATAGTTTCCCCCAGAAAGAAGTTGTATACTTTTTCTCAGATTTTTTCCAAACAAGGGCAAATTCTACATCTAAATCTGTTTCTAAGGAAAATACTCTAAAGACCACTCCTTCTTTAACTACCACTGCTACCTTTTCGTTTTCATGCTCAATACCAAATTTTGCCCAATATCGTGGTTTCTTAGGCAAACTACCATCGACTAAAGGTCTTCCTCCTCCTATCCACAAAATACCTTCCTTTCCCAAATAGGTATGAATAGTAACGTCTCTATACTTATCAAATTTTCTACGGATGATTCTCCCGATATGAACATCAATGACTTCTTCTGTCTCATTATCTATAACCTGCAAAAATTCTTTTAAGAAACTATCCTTTAAGAAAAATATTCTCATAGGTATACCGTCTTTCATCTCCAAT
>Ga0190309_1000085_pt1 | contig 31758 bp, 42 predicted proteins | sample 48700767_MG_FD_161656 | JGI IMG/M metagenome (GOLD analysis project Ga0190309, IMG submission 161656) | Hydrothermal vent sediment bacterial communities from Southern Trench, Guaymas Basin, Mexico - 4870-07-6-7_MG | ecosystem: Environmental > Aquatic > Marine > Hydrothermal vents > Sediment ... | reverse complement strand
ATAGATAGGTTGAGAGAAGGTTCTCTTTCACCAGGGAGTTCAACCAAACTTACTGTTGGAGATTACAATGTTAATATAAGTGTAAGTTCTCTTAATCCCTCCACAGGTTTGTGTACTGTTAATGCTACAGTCGATTATTCTCCTTAAAATTTTAAACTATCTTTTCAAAAATCTCTTTATTTTAAATCATTTATTGACAACTTAAAAAATAGAGATTAAACTTAACTAATGTAGAAAAAAATATATTTTACAATGAAAAAAGGTACTAAAATAGGTTTATATATAAGCGCAAATAATAATGTCTATTTATGTAAAGTAAGAAATAATGTTATTGAAGACACATTAAATTTTAAATATAATCCAAAAGAATATCTTGATTTTTCAGCTTTTCTTAATATTTGTATTCAGAGAGCTTTAGAAGAATTTAGAATCAGAGAGAAGGTTTTACTATATCTTTCTCTCTCTTCTCAATTTATACTTATAAGATTCTTTGAATTCCCCTTTTTTTCTAAAAAAGAAGTAGTCCAAGCCGTCCCTTTTGAAGCTGAGAGAAGATTACCTTTCAAATTGGAAGATTTGCTATGGGATTTTAAATTTAGAGTCTTTAAAAAAGAAAAAACATCAGAAGTATGCTTTGTAGGAGTGAACAAAAAAGATTTTTCTAAGATTAAAGAAGGGATTAAGCAGTTCGATTTAGATTTGATGAAAATAGAACCAGCAATTGTTTCTTTTTGGAGACTGCTTTATCTTAAGAAAGAAAAGATGATGCAGAGATTAAAGACTTATGGAGTAATAGTTATAGATGATGAAGAGGCAAGCTTTTTAATGTTGAGTAATCATTTTCCTTGTATCTTTAGAGATGTCAAGATTTCAAAAAAAGAGGATTTAAAAAGATTTACTGAAGAATTGAGATTATCTTTAGAATACTACCAAAGACGTTATAAAGGAGAGATAGTTCAAAGTTTATTATTTATTGGTAAAGAGAAGTATAAAGATTACTTTGAAGAGTTGAATAAAGAATTTGATTTACCTTTATACTTCATAGGTGAAGAAAAAATTTTTAGTGAGAGATTCAGTATAGAAGAATTAAAATCTTATAGCGTTACTTTACCTCCTCCTCTCAGAACTTTAATTTCTTTTAATTTAAAGATAAAAGAGGAAAAGAAGATAGAAGCACCCAAAGAGATTCCTTTTAGAAAAGAGTATATTATTTTGTCTTCATTTATTTTTTTCTTAATTGTAGGTTTTAACTTTATAGGTAAGTTTAACAAATTTAAAGAAAAAAAGAATCAGCTAAAGATAGTAAAAAGACGTCTTTTAAGAGAAGGAAAAGGAGCTTTAAAGAGTATAGAAGAATTAAGGTCAGATAAAGTAAAGTTTAAAAAAATATTAGCTCAATTTGAATACTTTAAGTCTTCTAAGAGATTTTTTTCCGTGATTTTAAAAGCACTTTCTAAAAATCTTCCTCAAGGTGTTTGGATTGAAAGGTTATCTTTGGTAGGACAGGAAGAAAAAGGAAATGTTCTTTTTTTGGAAGGCTTTTCTTATGCTAAAGAGGAGTCTGAGCGGATGGATTTAATAAAAAAATTTGTAAGTAATATAAGAAAAAATTTTTTTAATTATTTTGATAAGATAATTCTTAAAGAGATCTCAGGGAAAGTATATAAAGGCTATAGAGTTTCTAGCTTTAGAATAGAATGCAGATAAAGTATATTTTTAAAAGAAAGGATATAATTATTTCAATCTTCATTTTGGGATGCGTTTATCCTATAACAAAATTTATAAATGTATTTTTTGAAGGGAGAATAAGCGAGATTGAGGATGAAATAGAAAGAAATGAAAGAAAAAAAACTTTGTTAAAAGAGTTAAGGAAGATTAGAAGAGAATTAAATTTTCAAAGTTCTTATTTTTCTATTCAAGATGCACAAAATATGCTTGAGATGGTCATTTCAATTCTTAAAAAATACCCTCAAATTAGAACTTCCTTTATTACTCCAGGGGGTACTTTTCCTAAAGATAAATTTTTTGAGAAGATTGGTTTGATTGTAAATTTAAAAACTAATTTTTTTGAGTTAATTAAATTTTTAGAAACGTTAGAAAATTATAATTTTTATATAAATGTAGACCAACTATTGCTTAGTAAGACAGAAGGACCATTTTTAGATGTGAATTTAAAATTGTCCACTATTAGATTTAAAAAGGAACTACTCAAAAGATGAAATGTTTTTGGTTAGGTAGTTTTATAGTAATGTTTGTTTTGACAGGATATGCTAAACAAGATGAAAAGATGATAGATCCTTTTGTAGATTGTATTCCTAAAAAGATGGAGCCAAGTTTAAAAGAAGAAGAAAGTAAAGAAGAAGAAGAGGAGGAGGAATACGGGGTAGAAGAAATAGATTTTAAAATAGAAGTAGAAGGTGTGGTTTGGGATACTACAATTCCTTGTGCAATTATAGATGGTCAACTGTATAAGATTGGAGATGAAATACAAGGAGGTAAAATAATAGATATAAATAAGGAGGGTGTGAGTATTATGTATAAGAGAAGAATCTATATATTTCCTGTTAAGAAGGAGGCTAAAAAATGAGGTATTTTTTAATAATTATTATAGGAAGTTTATTCTTAAACTTTAACTTTAGTTATGCAGGCATTAGCAACAAATATTATGCAGAGTATTTATTAACAGATCCTTCAAAGAGAGTTTCAATGGATTTTGAGGATGCTGACTTAATAGATGTTTTAAAAGCATTATCTCAACAAGTGGGGCTTAATTTTATATGTCCAGAGAATATTAGAAGAAGAAAAATTACTTGCTATTTTGAAAATGTTACTTTAAAGCAAGCTTTTGATTCTTTATTGAAAGCTAATAATCTTACTTATGAGTTTCTTCCTGAAAGCAATATTTTTATTGTAAAAGAATTAGGAAAACCAGAAGTAGAGACTATTACTAAAGTTTATAGATTAAAGTATACCAGAGTTTCAAATTCCAAATTAGATGCAGAGATAAACTCCCAATTAGGTGGAGGAACAGAAGGTGAAGGAAGAGAAGGTGGAGGAACAGAAGGTGAAGAGGGAGAAGGTGGTGAAGGTGGTGAAGAGAGTAGATATGCAGCTTTGAAGGAAGCAATCAGAGGTCTTTTATCTGATGTAGGTAAATTGGTAGAAGATCCTCGGACAAATAGTTTGATTATTACAGATAGACCAGCCAGATTTCCAGCAATAGAGAAGTTAATAAAAGAGTTAGATACACCTGTCCCTCAGGTGATGATAGAGGCTGAAATTTTAGATGTTTCCAAAGAACTTTTAGATAAATTAGGATTTAATTATGGAGAGACTATTTTTACATATACAGGACCAACTAGATACACCCATTTCCCTTTTCCTCCAAGCTTAATGAAAGGAGCAGAAACAAGAAAACCTACATTAGGAGAAGTCTCATTTGCAAATTTTTCTATGATGTTGGATTTTATTAGAAAAGATGCTAGCACTAAATTTTTAGCAAGACCTAGAATTTTGACTTTGAGCAATGAGACAGCAGAAATTAAGATTACTCGAAATGAAGCAATTGGAAAGAAAGTTACTATTAGTGAAGAGACTGTTAGTGAAGAGCCTGAAAGAGCAGAGACAGGAGTTACTTTAAGAGTTACTCCTCAAGTGAATCTAGAGACAGGTGAGATTACTATGATAATTGTACCTACAGTTTCTGAAGCAGTGGTTTCCCCTATTACTTTAATCACTCAAAATGGTGTTCAGCAGACACTTAAAGATCCAGAAAAAAGGATTTTTAAATCTGTTTTAACAATAAAAGATGGTGAGACAGTAGTGTTAAGTGGATTGATTAGAAATAAAGTAGAAGAAAGAATAACTCATTTGCCATTATTAGGAGACTTACCTTTGATAGGAAGCTTATTTAGACATAAAGAGAAAGAAAAAAGGCAGAGAGAATTATTAGTTTTTATTACTCCTAAAATAGTGTGGCCAAAGTTATTCCAAAGAAAATTTACCTTTGCTCTTCAAAGAGAACAATTTTTGGAAGAAAGAGAAAAAGCTATAAAAGAGGCTTTAAAAAGATTCGAAAAATGAAAGACAAAATAGGAGAGATTTTAATTAGAAAAGGATTAATTTCAGAAAAGAACTTGAAAGAAGCTTTGGAGATTCAAAAGAAAGAAGGAGGTAGATTAGGAGAAATTTTGGTACAAAGAGGTATAATTAAAGAAGAGGATTTAGCGAGAGCTTTAAGTGAACAGCTACATCTTCCTTTTCTTTCTTATTCTTCAGGCCTTTTAAAGCCCAATCCTCATCAAAAATTAGAAGAGTTAATTCCAAAAGAGGAAGCGGTTAGAAATTTAGTTTTACCATTAAATAAAGAAGGAGATACTCTTACATGTGCTGTTTCAGATCCTTTGGATCTTAATTTAATAGATAATCTAAAAAAATTAACTGGTTGCCAAATAAATCTGGTAGTTTCTACAAAGTCAGATATATTAAAATCTATTGAGGAATTTTATGGAAAAATAGATTTTTTAAAGAAAGCAGTAGAATCTACTTATGATGTAGATTTAGAAGAAGTGACAAAAACCGAAACGCTTCCTCAAGAAGAATTAAGTGTAGATAAACTAGTAGAGAAAGCAGAAGAAGCTTTGGTAGTAAGATTAGTAGATTTAATCTTAAATGAAGCTATAGAAGAGAGGGCATCAGACATTCATATTGAACCTTTTTTTGATAGATTGAGAATAAGATATAGAATAGATGGTGTTTTGTATGAGATTCCTTCACCTGCTAAACACATGCATTTGCCTATAGTTTCTCGTATTAAGATTCTCTCTAAGATGGATATAGCAGAAAAGAGATTACCTCAAGATGGAGGATTTAGTGTTAAGAAAGGAGATAGAATAATAGACTTGAGAGTTTCAACAGTACCTACTATCTATGGAGAAAAAGTAGTTATAAGAATCTTAGACAAATCCAAAGTACCTTTAGATTTGGCTTACTTAGGGTTTACTAGTGAGGAATTAAAAATATTAAGAAAAGTTATTACCTCTCCATGGGGATTAGTTTTATTAACAGGTCCTACTGGTTCTGGAAAAAGCACTACTCTATATGCAATTTTAAATGAGATAAAGTCTCCTAAAAAAAATATTTTAACTGTAGAAGATCCAGTGGAATATAAATTGGAAGGAATAAATCAAGTTCAAGTAAAGCCTGAGATAGGGTTAACTTTTGCAAGAGTTTTAAGACATTTTTTAAGACAAGATCCAGATATCATAATGGTAGGTGAGATAAGAGATTTAGAGACAGCAGAAATTTGTGTTAGAGCATCGTTGACAGGACATTTGGTTCTTTCTACTTTACATACAAATGATGCACCTTCAGCTATAACTAGATTGATAGATATAGGTTTACCTCCTTATTTAGTGAGTGCCTCTTTAACATGTGTAGTCGCTCAAAGATTAGTTAGGAAACTATGTCCTAACTGTAAGCAGCCTTATGAAGTTGAGAAAGATATTCTTAAAGAATTGAAGGTGAGTATAAATAAAGATATAATTTATAAAGCTAAAGGATGTAGAGAATGTAAAAATATAGGATATAAAGATAGAACTTTAATTGCAGAGATTTTATTTGTAGATGAACCATTAAAAGAATTGATTTCTAAGAATGAAAGTATCCGTCTCATAAGAGAAGAAGCTAAAAAAGCAGGAATGCAAACTTTGTTAGAAAGTGGTATAAAGAAAGTAGAAGAAGGGATAACAAGTTTAGAAGAAGTATTAAGAGTAGCTTTGTAAAATTTTAAAGTATGCCACTTTTTAAATACTTTGCAAGAGATAAGCAAGGAAGAAAAGTAGTTAATATAGAAGAAGCAGATTCTTATGAAGGATTAGTAAAAAAGCTCAGAGAGAAAGAATTAATAGTTATAAAAATAACACCTGTTACACTTTCTTTTAAAAAAGAGAAAAAAAGATTTACTCATCGAACTATAAGAGCTACAGATCTATTAATGTTTGCTTATCAGTTGGCTACTATGATAAGTGCAGGAGTTACTTTAGTAAAAGCTTTAGAGATTTGTAAGTTTCAGATAGGTAGTTTTAAATTACAACAGATTGTAGAGAGGATAAAGATAGAAGTAGAAAAAGGTAGTAGTTTTTCAGACGCTCTTAGAAAGTTTCCGAAAGTATTTTCAGATTTATGGGTAGGTTTAGTAGAAATAGGAGAAGCTTCAGGAAATTTAGCTTTGGTTTTAGAAAGATTAGCTTATTATTTAGAACAAAAATTAGAGTTTAGAAGAAAAATAATAACAGCACTCTTATATCCTACAATACTCTTTTTTATAGCAATAGGAGCTGTTGCTTTTTTTATCTTAGTAATTACACCTAAATTTAAAACAATATTTTCAGAATTTAATATAAAAATACCTTTCTTGACTAAAATGCTTTTTAAAGTAAGTAGTTTTGTAGGAAAGACATGGCTTGTATTATTGATATTAATCCCTATGATATTATTTTTCTTTTATAAATTTATTCGGACACCTACAGGGAAAGAAATCTTTGATAGAATTACATTAAGAATTCCTTTATTGGGGACGTTTTTAAAAGAAGTTTCTTTAGAGAGGTTTTCTTCAGAGATAGCTACACTTTTAGAGGCTGGAGTTCCAATTGTATATTCTCTAGAGATTAGCGAAAGGTCAGCTACAAATACTATTTTAAAGGGAATAATAAAAGAAGTAAAAGAAAGTGTAAAGAAAGGAAAATCTTTAAACGCACCTTTAGGAAAGTTTGATTATTTTCCACCTCTGGTAGTTCAAATGATAAGGATAGGAGAGGAAGTTGGGAATCTTACAGGTATGTTTAAAAAGATACAAGAGTATTATTACAAAATTATAGAAGCAAAGATTGCAAGGTTTATTGCTTTATTTGAGCCTGCAATGATAGTAATTATTGGTGGTTTTGTAGGTACATTAGTAATTGCAATGTATTTACCAATATTTAGGTTAGCTACTTTGGGAGGTAAATGAATTTATTTTCTTTTAAAAAAAGAAGTTTCACTCTTATTGAATTAGTAATTGTAATTGTAGCTATTGTAATATTAATAAGTATAGCTTTACCTCAATATAAGAAATTCTTAGAGAGAACAAAAGTTACCTCTGCAAAAATAAAGTTAAATCTTATTAAAAAAGCTGAGCATATGTATTTTTCCATGCATGATACTTATACAGATGATTTTGAAGAATTGGCACAAGAGGTTCCTGAATTAAATGAAAAAATTTTGGGCGATGAAGACTGGAAATATACTATAGTTTATGCTGATGACAAAAGTTTTTTAGCAGAGGCTGAAAGAATAGGTGAAAGTGAATATGCAGGTTATGTTATTAGCATAAATGAGACTGGAAAATTTGGAGGCACTCATCCTTTAAGATGATGTTTTTTTGTGGTATATTTAAATGGAATAATAAAAATATCATAGTTTTAAAAGAGGAGGTTAGAGAATGATAAAGAAAAGTTTTACTTTAGCAGAATTGACAATAGTAATTATAATCATAGCTATTTTAGCAGCTTTAGCTATTCCTCAATTTGTGAAAGTTCAAGAAAGAGCGAAAGTTTCAGCAGCTATGTCTAAATTAGATATGATAAGAAAGGCAGAAAGTATTTATCATTCTCTTTATGATAATTATACAACTGATATATCTAAGCTTAGTGAAGAAGTGCCTGAAGTAGCAAAAGTTAATGATGCTGACTGGAATTTTAGTATTAGTTGTACAAATTGTTCAAGTGATTTTACTGCAACTGCTACAAGAAAAAGAGGAAGATATAAAGATAAGACTATAACAATAAATGAGACTGGACAAATAGGAGGATCACATCCTTTAATACCAAATAAGTAATGATTTTTTACAGGGAAAGAGGGTTCACATTGATAGAATTAACTACGGTTATTGTAATCATAGCCATATTAGCTTCAATAGGAGTAGCTACTTATTACAAAGTAGTTTTAAGAGCAAGAAAATCTATGGCTATGGATTTAGCAAAAGAGGTTGGGAAAGCTTTGCAACTTTATTATCAAATAAATGGAAATTATTATAATGAAAGCTTTAATGGCTCTTCTACTCAACTTTTAAGTTTAGATGTAGATAGTGATGGTGAGACCGATATTAAAGTTAGTCTTAGAGCAAAATATGGCGATGGAAATAGATACTATTATGCAAATTATACTTCTGGCTCTTCTCACCTATATGTAAATAACAAAGCAAAAGGTGGAGCTCGAGTCATAGATTACAATTATATAAATAATACTTGGGACATTGATGAAAATAATTTGTAAGAGAGATAGCTTTACTCTTATAGAATTAATTACAGTAATAGTAACTATTTCTATATTGGCAAGTTTTGGAGTAACTCAGTATAAAAAGGCTGTAGAAAAAGCTCGAAAAGCAGAGGCGACTTCTATGATGGAGCTGATAAGAAAAGCTGAAATTATCTATCATGCTGAGAATGGATTTTTTACTTCAGACTTTAATGCTTTAGAAAAGAACACAGGTATAAGACTCCCTTCTGAAAGTAAACATTTTACTTATAAGGTAAATAACCCCTCCAATCCTGACGCTGCCGAGATAATAGCTACTTCTAAGACTGGTGGTAGAAACTATAAAATGAAAATAAAGCCAAGTAAGGTAGAGAGCTTTTGAGGAGGAGTTTTACTTTAATAGAAATTATAGTAACCATAATTATAATTCTTATATTGGTGGGAATAGGTTTTTCTATATACAGAACTCAGTTAAAGAAAGCCTTAATAGCTTCTGCCAAAGCAGTACTTCATCAAATCAGAGCCTCTATTTTAAGATGCATAGAAGATAAGGAAACATTTCCAACAGGATGGCAAGATTTAGATATTTCTAATCCCTCTAACCAAGATTGGAATTACACTTTCAGTGGAAATGTGAATAGTTTTACAGTAACTGCTATCAAACAAAGATCACCTTATCAGAATTTGCATGTTCAAATAAATAAAGAAGGTTTAATTACAGTGTATTAAAAATGAAGAGGAAAGTTTCATTTACTTTACTAGAATTAATGATAGTAATACTCATCATAATTATCTTAGCAAGTATTTCTATTCCTCTTTACAGAAAAGCTGTGGTAAATTCCATTGAAAGAGAAGCTGATACCCTAATGGAGTTGATTAAGCAAGCTGAGAAAATATGCAAGTTGGAGACAGGGAGTTATGTAACATGTAGTAATACTTCAGATTGTAATGCAAAATTAAAATTGGATATCTCTTCTGAAAATTGGGATTTTCAAGTAGTAAAGAACCCTTGGCAAGTTAAAGCTAAATATATAGGAACAGCAAAAGATATTCTAAGTGAAAAAAATGAACCTCTTCCCTAATAAAAATAAAAAATCATTGACTTTAACTGAAGTCCTTATGGGGAGTTTAATAGCAGCTAGTGTATTTGTGGGTTTGGTAAGTGCAATATTGAGTGTAAAAAAATTAAATTTAAGGTCTTTACATAGATTACAAGCTACTCAGTTGGCAAGAGAAGTTTTGGAAAGTTTATATGATGATGTAAGAGAAGATTGGTGGAGTGCAGGTACAGGAGATCTGTCTTTAGGTTTACATACAGCAGGTAATGTAGTTATAGATAATATTAGTTATTCACGCAATTATACAGTCTCTTCTACAAACACTACCTGTAGAAAAGTAACTATTAATGTGACATGGTGACGACAAAAAAAAGTCTTACATTGGTAGAGTTAATGATTTCAGCTATGTTGTTAGGAGTAGTAATAGCCATCCCTGTAGCTTTTGATTTGTTTGCAAGGACTCAATTAAAAATTATAGAAAAAAGAATAGCTTTAATAAATGAAGGTATGTATGGCGTTGAAAATATTGCAAAGAAAATTAAAGAAAGTGTGGGTGGCAGTAAGTTAGATACAGGTATAAAACCAATCTACTCAGGCGGACAGATAATAGGTGTATGGATAAGAGAAGATGCTAATAATAACTATCAGCCTGATGATAACTCAGGGACAAATTTTATCATTTGGAATAACTCCTTATGGATGATAAACAGAGTTCCTTATTCTTCAACTTTTTCAGGCTCTGTTGCAGGATATACTCAACTTATAGATTCAAAAATAGTCACAGCTAATTCTCAATTAGTACCAATTAGCTCTAATGGTGTAAATAATGGTGTTAGGATACGTTTCACATTAAGAGAAAAACCTATTCAACCTAAATCCCTCCAGAATCCTGAAGTTTTTTTAAGGATAGATGTAATTCTTAATTCTAATTCTATTTCTTAAATAAGATGAGTAAAAATCTTAAAATTTTTTTTATTTTCTTATTTCTTTTATCTGGTTGCAGTTATCTGAGTTATTTAAAAGATCCTTTCTTAAAAATACCCAATTTTCATAAAGTAAATGAGAATATTTATAGGGGAGGAGAACCCAAAGACCAAAAAGCTTGGCTTTACTTAAAAAATTTGGGAATAAAGACAGTAATAAATCTTACTAATTCACCTTGTCAAAAATTTTTAGATGAGATGGGTTTAAAATGTGTGAATATCCCTTTGAGTATCTATAAGTTTCCTGAGGATGAAAAAATAATAAAATTTTTAGATACAGTAACTTCTCAAAAAAATCTTCCTGTATTTATATATTGCAAGAGTGGAAGGGACAGGACAGGATTGATGGTAGCTATTTATAGAATTATAGTAGAAGGAAAGTCTATCAAAGAAGCCTACAAAGAGATGTTAAAATTTGGTTTTTGGCCTTACAGAGGTGTATTAAAAGATTACTTACATCAAATAAAAGATCGCCAATATTATAAAGAAAACAGATGGCGCAAAAAATCTTTTTAATCGAGTCTCTTTTGATAGAGAACATTCTAAGATTTTTTCTATCGACAAAATAACTATTAGAGCTAAGCTTACTTTCTCTTTTTTTGCATTTCATAGGGTAATAAAAATTTATATCCTAAAGCTCTTTTAAAGAAATATTCTATTTTTCATTTTGATTTAATTCTCTTAAAAAGCTTTTTACTTAATCTTTCTGAAGCAATTATTCTGCCTCTTTTTGATACTCTGATGGCATGTTTAATAGCGTTTTTAGCTTCATATGGAGCTTTGTTTAAAAGTTGCTTTAATCTTTGAGTATGTTTTTTGGTAACTTCTCTTACAGTCTCTAAAGCTTTATTTATTTCTTTTTTATTTTGAACATTCTGAATTTTTTGTGTAAGCTCATTTACAGTAAATGTATACTCTTTAATCAATTTTTTTATCTCTTCATTAGGTTTCTTTTCTTTAATAGCTATTTCTAATTCATTCAATTTTTCTTTAGCTTTATCTGCAAGAGAAAAGATTTCTTTTACAAGAGGAGCTTCTTTTGTCTGTGAGGGAAGGGGTTTTTCTTCAGAGGCATTTAAGAAAGTTGGAAATAAAAGAACAGATAACAAAATGCCTATAATTTTAAACTTTTTCATTTTACACCTCCTTTTTTACATTCTAATTCTATACCTAAATAATTTTTCATGCAAAGAATTATTTTACATTAGAAAATGTTCTGTTATATTAATATTTTAAGGTTATGATTAAACTTTCAGCTTCAACCCTTAATTTATTTTTAGAGTGTCCAAGATGCTTTTGGTTACGTATCAAGAAAGGAATAAAAAGACCTGAAAGACCTTTGCCTTCAATTACTCAAGGTATGGATTCTATTATAAAAGAATATTTCAATCTTTTTAGAGAAAAGAAGATTTTACCTCCTTTTTTAGAAAAGAAACTATCTGCAAAGCTAATAGAATATTTACCAAAATCTTTGTATTATAAACCTCCTCAATCTGATTTTTTATTATGGGGGAAGTTAGATGAATGTATAGTATTTCAGGATAATACCTATGCAGCTTTAGATCACAAAACAAGGGGATCAGCTCCCCAAAGCATACATGATTCTTTTAAGTTTCAAATGGATGTGTATACTCTTTTATTAGAAGAGAATGGTTATAAGACAAAGAAAAAAGCAGTTTTAGTGTATTACTATCCTATAAAAGCTCAAGCTTTGTATGGATTTGATTTTGAAATAGATGTCCATATCATAGATACGAATCCTGAATTTGCAAAAGAAGTCTTTGAGAGAGCAATAAAAATTTTAGAATCTGATGATATTCCTGAAAGTTCTCCAAATTGTGAGTTCTGTAAGTGGATAAGAGGAGTAAAGTCCTATTTTTGAAATATTGATTTTGAAATTTTTTAATAAAATTTCTTGACATTTTTTATATTTTTGCGATAAATATAATAAGTTATTTGAAAATTTTAAAAGATGGTTATACCACCCCTAAGCATACTCAATCTGGGCGAGAAAGGAGGTGAGGAAAAGTTTAAAAAGCCAGAGTATGCTAAATTAAGAAGGGGTGATATAACTCAAATAGATTATAACAAGGTTTTGAGAGACCTTGTTAGATATAAATAAATTTCTAAAATAAAAGGAGGCAAGAAAAATGAAAAAATTATTATTAATTTTAGGAGTTTTACTTATAACAGCTCCTTTAAGTTTTGCAGCACTTGAAAATGTAAAAGTTTCTGGAGGAATTATTACAAATGGAGTGGTTGAAAATATCTCATTAGGTTCCAAATTAGGCACACCTGATGAGAGCAATTTCTTAACTTTACAGGGTTATCTACAGATTAATGCAGATTTAACAGAAAATATATTTGCTGCAATTAGAATGCTTACTGAGAAAAACTGGGGAATTTCTACAGTCGCATCTACAGATGTAGATTTAGATCAATGCTATGTAACTTTAAAAGAGTTTGTAAATGAAAATTTAACTTTAGTTATTGGTCGCCAACCTTTAAAGTATGGCAGTGGGTTAATAGTTGGTGATCCAGATACTAACAGAGACATTTCTGAAGTCCAAAATAGTTTCTTTTTAACAGATCTTTCTTTAAGAAAATCTTTTGATGCTGTAAAGGCAGTCTTGGATTTAGCTCCTTTAACAATAGATTTAATTTATGCAAAAGTAGATAGTGGAAGTAACATCGATAGAGACGATGATACAGATCTTTATGGAGTTAACTTAAAATATGATGTAGGAAAGAAAAATGCTATACTTGAAGCTTACTTTTTTGCAAAAAGGACAGGTCAGCAAGGAAAAGGAAATCCTTCAGAAAAGAAAGATACTGTCTATTGTGTAGGAGTAAGAGGACAAGGAGATTTGAATGAGAATTTAAGTTTAACAGGTGAAGTAGCTTATCAGTTTGGTGATTATCAGTCAGCAAGTAATGTAAGTAAAAACAATAACAGATCAGCAGTAGGAGTTCAAGTTGGAGTAAATTACAATTTAGAAAAAGCAGGTGTAGGTTTAATTTATACTTACCTTTCTGGTGATGATCGTGGGACTTCTACCTATGAAGGTTGGGACCCAATGTTTGAAGATCAATCTCCTGGAATAATAGCTAACTTGCTGTTTGCTAATACAAATTCTCATGTTATTTCTCTGACAGGTCAAACAAAGTTAAGAGATGATGTAACTTTATGGGGATTATATTCTCATTTAATTTTAGCTGAAAAGATACCTGTATCTCAAATTTCTGTAAATACTATAAGAGGCTCAAATACCTACACCTATGCTGTTAACACCAATGAGAAAGACATTGGTGATGAGTTAGATTTTGGTTTAGTCTATGACTATAATGAAGATGTTCAGTTTGGATTGTGCACAGCTTTATTCTTTCCATCTGATCTCTTTGCATCTTCAAATGATGATGTAGGTTATCAAGTAAGAGGAGCTGTAAAGGTTACATTCTAAAAGATTTAATTATTCATTAAATTTTTATAGCCCCACTCTTTAAAGAGTGGGGCTTTTTATTTTTAAAAAAAATGTTATAATAGATTGCCATGATTAACCTCTGTATTATCTGGCATATGCACCAGCCTTTTTATGAAGATTTAGTAGAAAATAAAGTACTTTCTCCTTGGGTAAGGTTGCATTCAGTAAAAGATTATATGGATATGGTCTTTATCTTAAATGAATTTCCAAAAATAAAATTAACTTTTAATCTTACACCTTCTTTATTAGAACAGATAATAAATTTAAAAGATAAAAAAGATAGATATTTAGAGTTAAGTTATAAAAAACCATCAGAACTCACACCTCAAGAGCGTGATTTTATAATAGATAACTTTTTTAAATGTAATCTTGAAAATATGATTACACCTTTTCCAAGATACTATGAGTTATTCCAGAAGAAAAATAAAAACCAAGAATTTACAGATCAAGACATTTTAGACCTTCAAGTGCTATTTAATCTCAGTTGGATAGACCCTACTTTTAGATTTTCTGATCCTCGATTAAAAGAAATAGTTATAAAATCAAGATTCTTTTCTGAAGAAGATAAAATCTATGTATTAGAGTTTCATCAAAAAATATTGAATTCAATTTTAGATACTTATAAAAGGTTTTTAGAATCAGGTCAAATTGAAATTACTACTTCACCTTTTTACCATCCTATATTACCCTTAATTTTCTCTTCAAAGATAGCTTTATGTACTTTTCCTGAGTGCATATTGCCCTCAGAAATTTTTTCATATCCAGAAGATGTAAAAGCACAGATAAGTTCTGCAGTTGAATTTTTTAAAAACATTTTTGGAAAAAGACCGGAAGGTGTGTGGCCTTCAGAACAAGCTGTTAGTCACCAGATATTAGATTTTTTTATTGAAGAGAAAATAAAATGGATAGTTACAGATGAGGCAATTCTGTTTAAGTCTATTAAAGAAGATAAAGATAGAAGAAAACTTTATTCTTATTATTTCTTAGAGACAAAAAAGGGTAAACTCAATGTATTCTTTAGAGATAAAAACCTCTCAGATTTAATAAGTTTTGTATACTATAAACTTCCTCCTCAAGAAGCAGTTAAAAACTTTAGAGAATATCTTTGTAGATTAAAAGATTCTATTAAAGAAGAATGTATTGTAGTAATAGCTTTAGATGGAGAGAATGCATGGGAGTATTACAAATGGGATGGGTATGATTTCTTAAGAGAGCTTTACAAAACTATTCAAGAAACAGACTGGATAAGAACACTAACCCCCTCAGACTGCATTAAAAAAATACAACCTTTAGATAAGATTGAAGAGCTATCTGCAGGGAGTTGGATATTTGGAAATTTTTCAAAATGGATAGGCACACCTACAAAGAATTACGCTTGGGAGTTGTTAGGTAAAGCAAGAAAGATTTTGAAAACAGAGAGTTTCCCCCCTCAAATCTTAGAAAAAGCTTTAAAACAGATTTACATTTTAGAAGGTAGTGATTGGTTTTGGTGGTTCGATGATACAGATGGTGAGTTTGATGAGCTTTTTAGATTGCATTTGAGAAATTTTTATCATATAATTGGTAAAAAAGTACCAGAAGAATTAAAACATCCACTAAAAGAATCTTTAGTTAAAAAAGATGAAAAACAAACAACACATCTATGATTACTTAGCTCAAGTCTATTTTAATAAGAAAGAAAAAGAGGAAAAAAATAATTTTTTAAGATACCTTCTAACTATAAATATTGCTGTATTCATTGGTATATTTGTTTTTTTGCTCATATCTAAACCTACAAAAGGAGTAATTCCTAAAGCTAAATCCTTAACTCTTACTTGGATAACAAGACCTATAAAATTTAAATATGATTTAAGATACCCTAAACCTCAAATAGCTATTTTAAATTTAAATCTTTCAAAAGTCGATTTAAGAGAATATGATACTCTAAAAGTGGCTTTAAGAGGATCAGAATCAGAAGGTTTTTCTAAGATAATAGGAATAGAGTTAAAGAATTCAAAAAGGGAATCAGATACAGTTTATGTTTCTGATATAGAAAATAAATGGAAAGTTTTTGAGATCCCTTTAAAAGATTTTAAATACATAAGTGATTTTTCAGATATTTCTCAGATATCTTTTAAGTTAGAAGCATGGAATGCAGAAAATAAAAAAGGTTTAATTTACATAGATAAAATTGAGTTTTTAAAGAAAGGAGCAGACCATGAAGATAGCCATAGTTAATCAAAAAGGAGGCTGTGGTAAAACCACCACAGCTATAAACTTAAGTTATGCTTTAAGTTTAGAAGGTTTTAGGACTCTTTTGATAGATATAGACCCTCAAGCTCATGCTACTAAAGCTTTAGATTGTGAAAGTGATCTTTCATTGTATAACGTTCTTTCAGATTTAGCAGACACAAAAAGAGGTTTAAAAGAGATAATGGTAAAAAAGAATGAGTTTTTTTATTTAGTGCCTTCTGAAGTTATTTTATCGACCTTGGAACAAGAGTTATCCACCAAAGATAACAGAGAAAGAAGACTTTTAGACGAGATGATCAAAGAAGATTTAGATAGTGAATTTGATTTCATCTTAATAGATTGTCCTCCAAATTTAGGACTTTTAACAGTAAATGCTATAAGAGCAGCTGATTTCTTAATCATACCTTTAGAAACGAGTTTTTTTGGATTACAAGCTTTAAAACAACTCTTAGAGATTTTAGAATTATTCCAAAAAAAATTAAATCATCATCCTACTTGGAAAATTTTAATTACAATGTTAGATAGGAGGTCTAAATACTCTCTTAATTTTTTAGAAAACATCAAGAAAGAATACTCTCAAAGAATTTTTGAGACTGTAATTCACTTTAACATAAAGCTGAGAGAATCTTTAGAATATAAAAAAAGTGTCTTTGAGTTTAATAAGTACGCAAGAGGAGCAAAAGAATATAAGAGTCTATGTAAAGAAATAATTTCTTTGAGAGGTGTTCCCTATACTTTCAGATTACAGCTTCAAAATGCTAAGCAGGTTTATGTATTAGGAGATTTTAATAATTGGCAGAAAAAAGAAAGATTTAGATTGGTTAGATTTAATGATGGGGTATTTTTAAAAAAAGTAATCTTAGATAGAGGTGTATACAGATACAAATTTTTGGTAGATGGAAACTGGTTAGAAGATCCTTTAAATTCTGAAAAAGTATCAAATCCTTTTGGAGGTTTTGATTCAGTATTGAAATTATAAAAATAAAAAGATGGTTGAAGAAGCAGAGATAATTCAAGATAACGAATCAGAAGAAGAAATAATAAGAGAAGGATTTTTCTTTGCTGTAATTTCTTATGTATCTTTCTTATGCATTTTAGCTTTTCTATTTAAAAAAAATAATAAATTTTCTCTTTTTCACGCCAAACAAGGTCTTGTTTTATTTGTGACAGAGACTATAGCTGTTTTTATAAGTAAGATCTTCCCTTTATTGGGAATATTTTTATATAAGATTATTATGTTTTTCTGCATAGTATTTTCTGTATGGGGATTCTTTTCTGCATTAATGGGCAAATACAAAAAGTTACCTCTCATAGGCAATATAGCTGAAAAAATAATTATTTAAAATATGGATTTAATAGAAGGGTTAAAGAAAAGAAGGTCTATTCGTGAGTATAAAGATTTAAGTATTCCAGATTCTGTGATAGAAGAGATAATAGAGATAGCTAAATTTGCTCCTACAGCCAGAAACCTTCAGCCTTGGAAAATAGTAGTAGTAAAAGATAAAAAAACAAAGAAAAAAATATCAGAGTTAGCAATAAAAAATGCTCCTTTTATAGATTCAGCACCTGTCTTGCTATGTGTTTTTTGTGAGGATACTAAATATTATTTGGAAGATGGTTCAAGTTTGACTACTTACATTCTTTTGGCAGCTTTTTCAAAAGGTATAGGGAGCTGTTGGATAGCAGGAGATAAAAAACCTTATTGTGAGGATATAAAAAGATTGCTCAAAGTCCCTTCTAAATATAAGTTAGTGAGTATGGTGAGTTTGGGGTACCCAGCTCAAGGTTTTGAAAAAACTATTAATAAAAAAGAGTTATCTGAAATTCTATCTTGGGAAGTCTTTAAAGAATGAGTTATATAAGAGTATGGCAGGATTTAGATATAGAAAAGATTAAAAAGAATTTATTAATCTGGGGGACTTTAGATGGGATGTGTGCAAATTGTAAAAAGGTAGGCTTAAAATTAGAAGAAAGATTCTGTCCAGAGTGTAAAACTGAATTTAAGTATTTAGCTTTAAGAGAGAAAAATACTTCTTCAAATGTCTTTAAGATTAAGAAAAAAAGACCAGATCTAACCATTATTGACTATAAAGATTTTTCTGAACAGATAAGTTTACAGAAAGCAAAAAAACTACTATAAAAGTTTTATGAGTACTTTTATAAGAGAAGAGTACAAACTCCAAGATACGTGGCGAATATTTAGAATAATGAGTGAATTTGTAGAGGGTTTTGAAGTTTTATCAGGCATAAAAAAAGCAGTAGCTATCTTTGGTTCAAGGAGAATAAAACCTACTCATCCTTATTATGAATTAGCTTATAAGACTGCTTATTTTTTAGGTAAAAAAGGATTTTCAATTCTTACAGGTGCAGGCTCAGGGATCATGGAAGCAGCAAACAAAGGAGCAAAAGAAGCTGGCGCAGAATCTGTAGGTTTAAATATTTTGATTCCTCATAGACAAATCCCCAATCCTTATATTACCAAACTCTTAGAATTTAAATATTTTTTTGTAAGAAAGGTAATGTTTGCAAAGTATTCAAGAGCTTTCATATTCTTTCCTGGTGGATACGGAACTTTAGATGAGTTATTTGAAACTTTAGCTTTAGTAGAAAGTCAAAGAATTGAACGTGTTCCTGTTATTTTAGCATGTAGAGATTTTTGGAAAGGGATAATAGAATGGTTTAAATATAGTTGTATAAAGAACAGAACTTTAACTAAAGATTGTTTAAAACTATTTCTTTTTGCAGATACCCCTCAAACTATATACAAGATAATTAAAGATTTTTATAAAAGGAGGTGATTCTAAATGGGAATGTTGAAAATAAAATTATCACTCCTTTTGATAATTATGTTTTCTATTGTGTATGGAGTAAGTGTAGGTATATCAAGACTCTTTGGAATTACAGATATTCTTTTCTATTTTGTATTAGCAGGATTTTTTATCTTCATTCAGTATATGTTAGGTCCAAAAATGGTAGAGTGGGTAATGAGAGTTAGGTATGTTTCTGAAAGCGAAGCTCCTAATCTTTATAGAATTGTAAGAGAATTAGCTCATAAAGCCAAAATCCCTATGCCAAGAATAGGAATAGCTCAAACTCCTTTACCTAATGCTTTTGCTTTTGGGAGGAGTTTGGGTGATGGTAGAGTTTGTGTGACTACAGGAATAATGAACCTTTTAAATGAAGAAGAGTTGAAAGCTGTTTTAGGACATGAGATTTCTCACCTTAAAAATAGAGATGTTTTATTCATCACTATGCTTTCAGTAATTCCTCTTGTTTTTTACTTGATAGCCAGAAACTTTTTATTTTATAGTCTTTTTTATAGAAGGAGAAGAGAATCTGGAGGATATATAATTTTGGTAGGTTTAGGAGCTATGATCCTTTATTTTCTTACAAATCTCTTAGTGCTTTATGCTTCCAGAATAAGAGAATACTTTGCAGATAGGGGTTCAGTGGAATTAGGAAATCCTCCTTCAAAGTTAGCTTCAGCTTTATATAAATTAGTGTATGGCACAGCCAAAACCCCAAAAGAACATCTAAAAGAAGTAGAAGGTTTAAAAGCTTTCTTTTTAAATGATGTTTCTAAATCTGTGAGAGAAATCTCAGAATTAGCTGAGTTAGATTTAGATCACTCAGGAACAATAGACCCTTATGAATTAGAGAGGTTAAAAAAATCTAAAATTAAATTGACTTTTGCAGACAGAATCATGGAACTTTTAAGCACACATCCTAATATGCTCAAAAGAATAAAACAACTCTCTGAATACCAGAGGTGAGAAGGTTCTTTTTTAGTATTTTGTTCCTTATTTCTTGCACAACAGTTTACAATCCTGCTACAGGAAAAAAAGAATTTTATTTTATAAATACTGAGACCGAAGTAGCTTTAGGAGAGTCTTTTAAAGATCAAATCCTTTCACAAAAGCCTCAAGTAAAAGATAAAAGGTTAATAGCTCAGGTAGAGAGAATAGGTAATCGAATAGCTCAAGTCTGTGACAGGAAAGATTTAGAATACAAATTTTATGTGTTAAAAGATAAAGAGATAAATGCTTTTGCTCTACCTGGTGGATTCATATTTGTAAATAAAGGACTTTTAGATATTGTGAATGAAGATGAATTAGCCTTTGTATTAGGACATGAGATAGCTCATGTTTGCTGTAGGCATGCAGTAAAAAGACTCCAGATAAGTTTAGGTTATGATTTGATAATCAATTTAGCTTTAGGTAAATCTAAGTATATTGAGACTAAAAGAGCTTTGAATTTAATGTATGAGTTAATATCTTTAGGATACTCACGAAAAGATGAACTTATGGCAGATTCTTTAGGTGTAAAGTATGCTTTTAGAGCAGGTTTTGATCCAAGAGCAGCTTTATCTTTTTTTGAAAAACTTAAAGAAAAGGAAAAAGAATCTTGGCCTCATCTTTTAGTATTCTTGCAGAGCCATCCTCCTTTAGAAAAAAGAATAGAGAATATTAAAGAGCAGATAAAAAACTTGAGTCTTAATTAAAACTTTGTTAAAATCAATCTTACAATGAGTCCAAGAGTCTTTACTCCAGATGATATTATCTATCCTGAAGGTAGAGGTCCCTTTTTTAGAATAAGAATAGAAAAAAAATATCTTAGATATTTTTTTATAGGTGTTCTTATTTTGATAATTTTAACCTCTTTAAAAACCCTATTTTATACAGTCGAACCTAATGAAGTAGGAGTATTGTTAAGATTTGGAAGATTTACCCAAATTGCAGGTCCAGGATTACATTTTAAACTTCCTTTTGGTATAGATAAAGTAAAAAAGGTGAAGGTGGAATTTGTATATAAAGAAGAATTTGGTTTCAGAACAAAAATTCCAGCAAGAAGGACCATCTATGAAGACGTTGAATACCCAGAAGAATCTTTAATGCTAACAGGAGATTTGAATGTATTAAATGTAGAATGGGTAGTTCAGTACAAAATAAAAGATCCTGTAAAGTTTTTATTCAATGTGAGAAATCCAATTTCAGCTTTAAGGGATATAGCTGAATCTGTTATGAGAGAGATAGTGGGTGACTACACTTTTGATGAGGTTTTAACTGTTAAGAGATCTGAAATAGAAGATTTAGTTCAACAAAAGATGCAAAAGATTTTAGATTGTTACACAGTAGGAATCCAAATAATAGCAGTAAAACTTCAAGATGTAAATCCTCCAGAACCTGTACAGCCAGCTTTTAATGAAGTAAACCAAGCAAAACAAGAAAGAGAAAAGATGATAAATCAAGCATGGGAAATTTACAATAGAGAGATACCAAAAGCAAAAGGAGAAGCTTTAAAAATGATAAAAGAAGCTGAAGGCTATTACATAGAAAAAGTAAACAGAGCTCAAGGTGATGCAAAAAGATTTTTACTCTTATTAGAAGCCTACAGAAAAGCAAAAGAGATTACAAAAAAGAGACTTTACTTAGAAAGTTTACAAGAGATCTTAAAGAAAGCAGGAAAAAAATACATAATAGATTCTGAACAAAAGCAAATTTTACCTTTATTAAAATTAGATGATGAGAGATAAACTCATTATATTTTTCTTTCTTATAATAATTTTTTTATTTCTGCTGGGAGCAGGAGGTGCTTTTTTTATTGTAGATGAAACAAAGCAGGCAATAATTACTCAGTTTGGAAAGCCAATAGGTAATCCTATAAAAAAAGCAGGTTTATATTTTAAGATTCCTTTCATTCAGAAAGTAATATACTTTGAGAAAAGAATTTTAGAATGGGATGGATATCCTACTCAAATCCCTACTAAAGATAAGAAATATATTTGGGTAGATACTACTGCACGTTGGAGAATTTCAGATCCTTTAAAGTTTTATCAATCTGTGTACAATGAAAAGGGAGCTCAATCCAGATTAGATGATGTAATAGACAATGCTGTTAGAGATTTGATTACTTCTCACAATTTAATAGAAGTAGTAAGGACCACAAACAGAATCTTAAAAGAAGTCAAAAATTTAGACTTTATAGAAGAAGCTGCTTTAGAAAAGGTAAATTTTGGAAGAGAGTTTTTAAGAAAAGAGATTTTAAAGAAAGCAAGGGAACTCACCCCTCAATATGGAATTGAATTAATAGATGTGAGAATAAAAAGAGTAAACTATGTAGAGGAAGTAAGGAAAAAAGTATATGAAAGGATGATAGCTGAACGTAAAAAAGCAGCTGAGAAATATAGATCAGAAGGCAGAGGTAAAAAAGCTGAGATTATAGGTCGTATGCAGAAAGAATTAAAAGAGATACTCTCTGAAGCCTACAAAAAATCTCAAGAGATAAAAGGTAAAGCTGACAGTAAATCTGCAAAGATCTTAGCCCAAGCTTTTAGCAAAGACCCAGATTTTTATGTATTCTTAAAAACTTTGGAAGCTTATAAAAATACTATAGATGAGAATACTACTTTGATTCTTACTACAGATTCTGAATTTTTTAAATATTTAAAAACTTTAACTCCAAAAAGCTCTACCTCTCAAGTTTCAGAAAAAGAAAAATAAGAAAAATAAATATTTTTAAGTAGTGGAAGCTTCTTTGTCTGAGTAGATATTTTTCTTACGGACTTTCAGATTCCAACTAACTCTTTTTAGCAACTCTATTCTAATTAAAGAAGATTTGTACCAGTTATTTTTAGGTATGCTTTTTACAGGTGATATTTTAAAAGCTCGGGTTTGAGTTGCATAAGGCCAGTTTACATATTCATTAAAGTTGCTTATTATATCTGTTATTACACAGTTAAATTCTGATAAGATTATTTTTTCAAATTTATGCCATTTATCTAAAGAAGCTTCAATATGAGTCAATCCAAAGTATCCTGCACTTCCTACACCTTTTAGACTAACCAAACCTCTTCCTATAAACATTTTTAGAGCTTCTAAAGTTTCAGAAGGGTCAGTAAAAAAGGTATCAAACTTATGTAAGAATTCTTTAGGAAGAGGTTCTCTAACATCTAAAGTTAAGACTTCAAGATTTAAAGATTCTTTTTTTGAAATTTTTGAAATAAAATCTATGAGTCTTTTGTCTATGTCTACGACTACTATTCTTTTTGGGAGTCTGGTTAAACCCAAAGCTATGCTTACTAAATCATCATCTCCTATTATAAAAATTTCTTTGTTTGTTACATCTCCCTTTGAAATAGCAAAACTCACTCTTTTTAAAGTGGTTTCAGGAGTAATGTAACCTTGGTCATATTTTCTTAAAGGTTGGGGTCTATTTTTTTGCAATTCTAAAAATTTCTTTTTAATATTAAGAAGATTAAAATTTACACCTTCTGTTTTACAATAAGGACAAGTAAATTTTTGAATCTTTGTTATACAGAGTTCTTGTATGAGTTTTTTCCCTTTAGAAGATAAAAGGATTTTATCATCTTTAATTTTTATAATTTCTTGTTCTTGAAGTGATCTTAAAACTGAACTTAAAAAAGGTAAGGTTAATTCGCAGAGTTCAGCTATCTTCCAAAAATTAGAAGTAGTAAGGACAGCTCTTAAAATCTTTTCAAGTTCTTTTTGAGTTAATTTAATTTTTTTATTAATGTTGAGCAAAACTTGATTATAAAACATTTTTAAAAAATTTTAAGGAATACGGAAAAAAATTAATCTTTAAAAGATAAGCATTCTTGTCAAAAATAATATTTTTCATTATTTTTTAAATTCAACTCTGCACATATAACAAGAGCTTCTCCCTGAAAAATAAGATCGTTTTAGGGTAATGATATCTCCTTATTTATTTTATTATTATATTCTAATTGCTTGTTTTAGGCAATTTATAAATAAATTGAGAAGAAAAGTAAAATTTAGTAGAAATTTAAGTATAGATAGTTTAAAATTATAAAAAAGAATTTTGGTATGGAAAAAAGAAGATTTAGAAGATTAAAAGATGGAGTGAAAGTTATTTTTAAAATTGTGAATAAAAAAGAAGATACAGTCTCTTCCATAAATATTGGAGCAGGAGGAGTTTGTATTCCTTTAAAAGAAAAATTAAAACCAGGTACACTTTTAGAGTTAGGTTTAATCTTACCAGGACATCAAACACCTTTTTATGCATTTGCAAAAGTAGCTTGGCAATCTGAAGTTCCTAAAAAAGATAAAGATGGTAACTTTTATTATGAAACAGGAGTGCAATTTTTAAGAATGAATCTGGAAGATAGAAGAAAGTTAATAGAGTACATTTATAAACATTCAAAACGATGAACGAAAATAAAGATATTTTAGAAGAAGAGATTGATTTAAAAAGATATATAGAAGTTCTTATTAAGAGAAAAAAGATAGTTATTTTGGTATTCTTAATTGTAGTTATTCTTACTGCTATTTTTAGCTTTTTATTCCCTAAAATATATGAAGTTTCTGCAATAATTGAACCACCAAAAGATAGCCAAGGAGAATATTTAGATACTCCACAGAATATAGTTGAGATAATAAAAGAAGCTTATACACATAAAATTGCTAAAGATTTAAATCTAAAAACATTGTTTCCACTTAATGTTATTCAACCAAAGAACACTACATTGGTTAAGATTTCTCTTAAAGTGAAAGAGAGTAATTTAAAGGAAGGAAAAAATATTTTAAATAAGATTTATCAATTTCTTATTGAGAATTACAAACAGAAAATAGCATACAAAAAAGATATAATTTCAAAAAAGATTGCAGGATATAAAGAGATTATACAAATTTTAAATGAAGCTATAAAAGAAAAGAGAGAAAAACTTAATCAGTTAGAGAAAAGAAAAGTTTTTTTGGAAAAAGAGATTGAAAACGTCTCTAAAAATATAAAAGACCTGTTAGCTCAAAGAGATAAGATACTAAAAGAACACGATCAAAATATAACCTTACAATTTTTTTATACTACAACTATCCAGCAGATGTTTAGCTATCACAATCAACTATACAATCAGCTTGAAAATCTAAGAACTGAAGAAAAGAGTATTATTTTAGATATAAAGAATTTGAAAAAAGAAATAGAATGGAAAAAGAGTGAATTGGAAAGATTAAAGACCACAAAAAATTTAATTTCTAATGTAAGAATGATTCAAAAGCCTACTATCTCTTTTAATCCTATAGCTCCAAAAAAGAAATTGAATATTGCTGTTGCAGGAATACTGGGTCTATTTTTAGGAATATTTTTGGCTTTCTTTCAGGAATACTGGGAAGGCAGCTAAAACAGAAAGTTATCCCCAAGAGATTAGTAAATTATAGTTGTTGTTTTCATCAAAAATAGTAAACATTACTTTACGCACTCCTTTTCTCCAACTACACTCGCCGGATGTAAAATTTGACAAAATTACCAAATTTTCGCTGTAGAGGTAGAAATAGGTGTTTCAATTTGAATAACCAATCACACCCGCCAGGTGTGTGATAGTGTAAATAAATGCGTCAACTTGTAAGTTTACAGATCAAGCAATGCTTGTTTTGTCAACTTAGGATTACAATTTTCTGACACTATACCATTCTTGGATGCATCCTGAAATTTGATATGTAAGGGAATAAGTATAAACACTATTAAAAAATAACTCTGCACTGTAACTTGACAGAATCTTTTGAGAATAAAGTGTCAAGTTATGACCACAGTTTAAAAACCCTTATCCTGCTTACCAGATTTCATTACATGTCGGGTTTGAAGATTAGTTTCAGTTTTATGAGAAAATAGAATTTTGCTGGATAAATTGATAATGACTAACAAAAACTATTCCAATATTCTTAAGAATTTGAGAATATTTAAATCTCTTTCTAAAAGTTGTAAAAAAGATTCAACCTGTTCTGTGTAAAATTTAGCCAGAATTTAATTTTTCTATGATTTCTTTAATTAAAGGTTTGATTTTGGGAATTTCTCTTTTTATCGTTTCCCAGACAAGTTCGTATTTTACTCCAAAATAAAAATGGATTAATCTGTCTCTCATTCCCGCCATACTTTTCCAGGGAATCTCGGGATATTTCTGCTTTATCTCTTCAGGTAGATTTTTTGATGCTTCTCCAATAATCTCAAATTTTCTTATTACCGCACTACATACCATATCATTCTCTTTAAAATCTTCAAAATCCATCCCTTGAGTAAATTTTTCTATTGCTTCCATTGCTGATAAAATATCTTTTAAATATAATCTATAGTCTCTCATAAATAAATAGCTTCCTTTAAAATTTTATCTTTAATCTCTCTTCTTAAAGTATCTACAGGAACAATATCTACCTTTATCTTTAATTTTTCTTCTAAATAATTTGCCAAACCAACAAAATCAAAAAGAGTAGCTCCTTCAAGAAAGTTTACAAGAATATCCACATCACTTCCCTGTTTTGCTTCTTCTCGGGCATAAGAACCAAAAATCCCTTTTATCTCTGCTTTATACTTTATTCGTATTTCTTCTTTTACTTTCTGTAGTATTTTCACAATTTCTTCTCTTAACATACTCATCTAAAATTATACACTATTTTTTCTAAAATCCAATGGAAACAACAAAAAATGTAAATTAAAACATTCTAACTTAAACAGACCTTTATCTTAAAATAATACTTCACACATAAATTCACGGTCGTGAGTTTATCTGTGAATTATCTTAACTTGACACTTTATTGAGACTAAAATATTAACCCAGAAACATACAAGTTTACAAATCGAGCATTGCTTGTTTTGTCAACTTAAACTTTGAAAAACTTCAAAAATGTAGATGAATTTTAAACTTACTTTCCCGAAAAAACCTTTTCTTTTAAAGAATAAGGTAAGCTTTGTGTAGTCTCTTTAAGGAATTTAGAAGCATTAAGTATCTCTAAAACTACAGGCTCTTTTTTCTTGGTATAGTGAATAATAAACATTCCTATTTTTTCTGCATAATCATAAGGCATATCAGAAAATCTTATTACTAAAAGGTCATCTTCGGTGAAGTATTTTACTTTCATATCTACTCCTCCTGGCTGGGAAAAAGGTTATTACTTTAATATCCTTCCCAATAAACTTATATATCACACATAAAGATAAATTCTTCTTAAATTTTTTAATTGCTGTTAATATCGGATATTCACTACTATCTATAACTTCAGGGCTTTTAAGCACATCTATTATAGAATCTTTAGTAATTCCTAATTTTTGAGAAGTAGCATCTTTCAGTTTTTCCAAAGAATGTTTACTGAATATTATGTTTACTTTCACGGAAGCTATTATACCTATATATACTTACTTTTGCAATTACTTTTGCAGATTGTTACTGCAAAATATTTTGCAAATCAACTATAGTAATTGAATTTTAGATTCAGATACGCAGTATAAAAACCACTTCAACCTAAGCCTAATTTAACCTACAAAGTTGAATTAAGGAATATAGAAATAATTTGCAAAAATAAAGGTTTCTTTTAAAAATAAGGAGGTAAAGGAGAAGAGCTTTTTCAAGACATTTTTAATCATAGATGGTATAATTATAGGCTTCAGAAACAGAATTCCTTTATGGCTTTTTGGTTTTCTTTATTGAGAAAAGTGTAAGAAATAAATGTTGAATTGTTCAAGATGTAAAAAACCCTGACTTCAAAAGCTTTTTATCTATCATCAGAAAAAAAAGGAGTGATGAAGACAAAAAGGCGGAAGTCTAAATCTATCTATCAAGAGGCAATAGAAATAAATTATTTATACATCAACCAATCACACCCGCCGGGTGTGCAAAGAAGGGGTGTGCAAAGGAGGTATAAGAAGGTAAGATTTAGAGGATTTTTAATTGACAGATTGAATTTTTTGCACTAAAATCAGTATAGTGAACAAAAAAGTATTTTTTTGTTCAGTTAAATATTATGATTAAAAATATTGCTTTACAGCATAAATTAGAACAGGAAAAAATTCTTTCCCAGGATTATATTTTAAGAGAAAAACTTGATTTTGCTAAAAAGTATTTAGATAGTGATTTAATAAAGGTAATCACAGGAGTAAGAAGAGCAGGCAAATCAATTTTTTCTTTTCTTCTTTTAAAGGATAAAAATTTTGCCTATTTAAATTTTGATGACGACCAGCTTCTGAAGATAAAAAATTATGATGAGATTGTAAAAGCAATTTTTGAGGTTTATTCTGAAAGTAAATATATTTTATTTGATGAGATTCAAAATTTAGAAAAATGGGAAATTTTTGTCAACAAACTTCAAAGAAGAGGCTATAATCTGATTCTGACAGGTTCCAATGCAAAACTTTTAAGTAAAGAATTAGGAACAGTTTTAACGGGCAGATATATCCCTATAGAGATTTTTCCTTTCAGTTTCAGAGAATTTCTGGTAGCAAAAAATTTTAAGGTGAAAAAAGAATATTTAAAAATACCTGAGGTCAAAGGTAAAATTTTAGGTTATTTAGATGAATATCTTAAAAAAGGCGGTTTTCCAGAAGTAGTTTTAAAGAATTTGCCTGCAGAAACTTATTTAGAGACACTTTTTGATGCTATTTTATTTAAAGATGTGGTAAAAAGATACAAAGTAAGGTTTTCTCAAGAAATTTATGATTTGGCAGTTTATTTAATAAGTAATTTTTGTTCTGAGTTCAGTTTTAATAAGTTAAAAAATATTTTAAAATTCAGAAGCACAAATACACTTCAAAAATATTTAAAATATCTTGAAGAAGCTTATCTCTTTTTCCCACTGAACAGGTTTTCTTTTAAAGTAAAAGAGAAGATTAAATCTCCCAGAAAGATTTATCTTGTTGATAATGGTTTTATTCTGGCAAAGGCATTCAGATTCTCTCAAAATACAGGAAGATTAATGGAAAATCTGGTTTTTGTTGAAATTTTAAGAAGGGGTTACAGAATAAACAGAGATGTTTTTTATTATCAAACAAGAAACAAAAAAGAAGTTGATTTTGTTTTAAAAAAAGGAGTAAATGTTGAAAAATTAATACAGGTTTGTTATGAGATAAATAATTTTGAAGTTAGAAAAAGAGAAATAAAATCTTTATTTGAAGCAAGTGAAGAATTAAAGTGCAACAATCTATCAATTATTACCTGGGATTACGAAGCAGAAGATGAATTTAAAGGCAAAAAAATAAAATTCATTCCTTTATGGAAATGGCTGCTTACTTAACATTAATGAATTATTATCTGGCAGGTGTGTAAACAGATGAATGCCAGATACGAAGAAAAAATATGTATTGCAATTTAGTTATATCTAAATTATAATTCATATTATGAATGAGGTGCTTTATACTCCGTTGCAATTAAGGGAAATATTTCATCTTGAATTTTTACGCTGGCTGTCTAAAAAAATCAGAACAGATTTTTATGTTCTCAAAGGTGGAGTGAATTTGAGATTTTTCTTTAAAAATATTCGTTATTCTGAAGATATGGATTTGGATATTCGAAGCATAGAAGTAGAAAAGCTTAAAGAGATAGTAATGAATATACTGAATTCCTCTTTGTTCCAGAATAATCTCAGAGTTTTTGGCATAGAGAAAGTTATTCCTCCAGATATAATTAAAGCAAAGCAGACCCAGACCACCCAGAGGTTCAAAATTCATTTGATAACCACAAGAGGAGAAGATTTATTCACTAAGATTGAGTTTTCACGCCGAGGGTTTAAAGGAGAAATTTCTATAGAGCCTGTTCCTGAATATATTTTAAGGGAATATAAAATCACTCCAGTAATAGTTCCTCATTATGATATTTATTCTATGGTGATTCAGAAGATAGAAGCTATTGCCAGAAGAAACATTGTTCAGGCAAGAGATATATTTGATTTGTATGTATTAAGTTCTCAATATGATAAATCCACAGACAAAAGAAAGATCAAAATAAGTAAATCAACATTAACTGTTGCTCAGGAAAGAGTTTTTGAGGTTAGTTTTGAGGAATTTAGGGATACGGTGATTTCTTATTTTTCCTCTGAAGATAAAAAAATTTATGATTCCTCCTCTTTATGGGATGAAATTAGACTGAGGGTTAGTAATTTTATTGAGAGCCTCGGGGATATATGAGAAAGCAATCGCTTTTTATATTTATCAAACGGCTTAATCAGCCTGTTTTCACCACCCATCAATTATCTGCTATTTCTAAGAAATCTCCTTCAACGGTAATTCAAGGATTACGTATTCTTGAGAGGGAAGGTTTGATAGTTAGAATATATAGGGGTATATGGGCGATTTCAGAAAGATATATAAGTCCTTATGAGATAATCCCTTTGTTATTTCCTTTATCTTCAGCGTATCTTTCTTTTATAAGCGCCTTGCATCTTTATGGAATAATTGAGCAAATACCTCAGCAGATTACTCTTGCTTCCACTTCTCATACCAGATTTATTTCTACGAAAGTAGGGATGTTTTCTGTTCATCATATAAGTCCTGATTTTTTTTGCGGGTTTGATTGGTATAAGAAAGAAGGGAAGTTTCTTATAGCCGAACCAGAAAAAGCCTTAATAGATTGCTTGTATCTCTCAGCCTATAAAAAGAAGCAATTTATCCATTTTCCTGAGCTACATTTTCCCAGAGGATTTAGTTTCAGAAGAGCAAAAGGATGGATTAAAAGAATCCCCAACCCCAATATTAAAAAATATGTAGAAAAAAGATTGAATATAATTTTAAAGAAAAGCAGGATATAAAGATGTCCCTGATGCCTTAATTTTTGGTCAAATTGTGCTAAGCAGGAGAGAAACTTTTATAAAGAGAGGGATAAGATGGGCATCTGTATGGAAACAGAACCTCTAATGGTAAATGAAAAGAACACAGATGAATGTCAAATATGGTGAGCTGGCCTCGGTTTTGGAACAGAATTCCTTTATGGCTTTTTGGTTTTTTTTATTGAGAAAAGGTGTAAGAATAAATGTTGAATTGTTCAAAATGTTGTAAGTTTACAAATCAAGCATTGCTTGTTTTGTCAACTTAGGATTACAAATGGCACAAAAATATCATCATCTGGAAAATCTAAATTGTTCATACATCAACCAATCACACCCGCCGGGTGTGCAAAGGTTAAGGTTGTGAAAAAAGGTTGAATTGAAAGAAGTTGGAGAAATGTTAAAATATTTAAAAAGGAGGTGGAGATAAAGTTATGTATGAGAAAGAAATCAGGCTGAAGATAAGAAAGCTTCCTGAGGATTTGAGGAAAGAGGTTTTAGATTATATAGAATTTTTGCTGAAGAAATGCAAGAGAGAAAAAATAGAGTCAAGAAAATTTAAATTTGACTGGGAAGGTGGATTATCAGAGATACGAGAAAAGTTTACTTCTGTTGAGTTACAACATAAAGCTGTGGAGTGGAGATAATGTTTTTAGTGGATACAAATATATTTTTAGAAATTCTTCTATTAAACTCCTTTCATTGCCAATGGAACTGTATAGAGAAGTTGTAAACGTTAGAAAAAGTATGAGTTTAGATTTTGATGATGCTTATCAGTATAGTGTGGCTAAATGTTATAGATTAAAAATTGTTACAATGGATAAAGATTTTGAAAAAGTAAAGGGCTTAAAGATTTTATTCTTATAGACATTGCTAATAGTTAAATTATTCATACACCATCCAGCCACACCCGCCGGGTGTGTAATGGTATAAATAAACGATGCCATTCTTTACTGTATTGACAGATTTATTGTGTAGTAATAGAATATGTTCATCATATGAACACAATTTGTAGTATTTATGCAACAAGAACTTTGTAAGACAGGTATAGAGAGAAAAAGACTTCTAAATCTGAATTCCAAAGATCAGCTAAAAGAAGAGGTATTCTATCTTCTCTCTGAGCTTTCTAAATCTCCTGATATCACTCAACGCCAAC
>Ga0190309_1000084_pt1 | contig 32667 bp, 31 predicted proteins | sample 48700767_MG_FD_161656 | JGI IMG/M metagenome (GOLD analysis project Ga0190309, IMG submission 161656) | Hydrothermal vent sediment bacterial communities from Southern Trench, Guaymas Basin, Mexico - 4870-07-6-7_MG | ecosystem: Environmental > Aquatic > Marine > Hydrothermal vents > Sediment ... | reverse complement strand
CGTAATGCCAACAACAAGCTTAAGAGAAGAAGACAAAGACTACGCAGTGTCTTTCGTAGTGCCCAGAGACGCTGAAGGAATAACAATTGTAGAAGCAAGACATCCAGATGATGCAAGAGAACTGGAGGGCGACGGATACGAGCTACCAGCGACCGGAACAGGAATAACACAAGCATGGATACTTTTCAACGACGTCTTCATACCAAAAGAAAGAGTTTTCATGTGCGGGGAATGGAAATACGCACTTAAAGGAATAATATACTTCACATCAGCCTACAGGGCTTTAATAGGCTCATGCGTAGCAGGACAAGGAGACGTAATGGTGGGAGCAGCAATTCTAATAGCGAGAGCTAACGGCCTATCTGAAAGAACATTTCGAGAGCAATTAATCAAAATGGTCATCAATAACGAGACAACCTACGGTCTAGGTGTGGCTGCTGCAACTTTAGGCGAGAAGCATCCATCTGGTGCATGGATACCTGACGCGTTGCTAGCAAATGTAAACAAAGTACACGTAGCAACCCTACCCTATGAAACAAAGGTTCTATGTGAGGACATCGCTGGGGGAATAGGGGAAACAGGCTGCATGCCCTCATGGAAAGACTTCAAAAACGAAGAATATGGAAAACTACTAGAAAAATATCTTACAGCTGCATCCCCAGGAGAAGCAAGAGCAAGAATCGCATATTTAATTCAATGGTTAACTTGCGGTGCAGGAATACCTGGCTGTATGCACGGAGGAGGTTCTCCTGCAGCAGCAAAACTCATGATACGTGCAACAGCAAAATGGAAACAATACATGGAATATGCAGCAAAACTCGCAGGAATCAAAAAGGAAGATGTACCAGAACCCAAAAAGTAGGTAGCATTCTAAGAAGAATTAAAATTTTTATTTTTCCAATTATATTATTTTTACTAGCTTTAAATAAGCAATGAAGGTTTAAGAAATTTCAAAATACGTACATTTCAAATATTTTCTTTAAATGAAGTCTAAGCATGAAATATACGTAGTATTAGTGTAAGTTAAAAATGTTCTTAACTTTTAGAGTTAGCGAACTGTGTTGCGGCCACTTTTCAATAATTTACTCTCTTTGATTTTATTGTTACATTTGTGAAATCACGGTTTTAGGCAAATTTATAAATATGAAAACTTTAAACTACTATGAGTTAATTTCAATTTCGACTCATTTGTGACAAGGTGTTTCAAATAGGTTTAAGGGGAGGATTACAATAAAGAGAAGAAAAACGATAATTATCGTTGTATTGTTTGTGTTTGTAATGTTGATTCTAAGTTCACCGGATAATTCTAAAGCACATGTCAGTGGAACACCACCTCCTCAATCGGGAGACTGGATAATCACTAATGAAACCTATGTTTACGACGAAACTATAGTGCTTAACGGCAGCATAGTTGTTGAAAGCGGTGGAAAACTAACGCTTGAAAATGTAACGCTAAAATTCAATTGCACCTTCGATGGACAGTTTAACATAACCGTTAAGAGCGGCGGATTCCTTAATATAACCGACTCAACCATTACTACCATAAATCCAACATGTAGATACTTCATAACTGCATTTAAAGGCTCTCAACTCTACATTTCTGGATCACATCTAAGCTACGCAGGTTACTCCCTAGAATCAGACGGCCTTTTCAGCGGACTCTACGTAGAGGCTGAACATGCAGAAATCAGAAACAATATAATTCAAAACTTTAAAATCGGCGTTACTCTTAAAGGCGCACATCATTCAACCCTTGATAACAATATTATTCTCGACACGTATCGCGGAATATACCTTAACAACACTAATTACGCAAACATAACCAACAACTACATTTTTAATGCTCAAGAAAACGGTATATTCCCCGTATGCAGTAACTTCCTGCTTATTTCAGGCAACGAAGTAGTTAAAACAACAGAGGGTATCTGGCTACACGGGGTAGAGAACAGTACAATCTCGTACAACATTGTACATAATCAAACATTTGGTATGAATGTTTGGCATGTTTACAACTCAACCTTCCTGTTTAACGAATTCTATTACAGCACAAGCCATGGTTTACCGATTTACGACGCCATAGACAATGTCTTCATAGGCAATAAAATCCACGATACGCCTAGAGCAATACAATTCTGGTCTGCCAGCGGAAACATGTTCTATCTCAACGACTTTTACAATAATACAGTACACGTTATAACAGATTCTTCAATAAACTTCTGGGATAACGGTACATTTGGAAACTACTGGGACGATTATAACGGCACAGATTGCGATGGCAATGGAATTGGGGATACACCCTACGTGATCGATGAAGATGAAAATAACATAGATTATCATCCGCTTATGTACTCGTTCATCAACTACATTACTGGGCCCGAAATCACCATTATAGATTGGGGCCCTAAATCTCCCTTAAACAATGAAACTGTTACGGTTAATGCATCAGTTACTGACGTTAATGGAATTGGAAAAGTTTTACTATTTTACAGCAACGACACCGTTTGGCATTACCTGGAAATGACTTATATCAACGGTTACTACTTCGGAGAAATCCCCCCAATGCAAGATGGAACAACCGTCAGATTCAAAATATTTGCAAACGACTCTCTTGGAAACCCTTCTCAAACAGAAATTTACTCGTATGTTGTAAGGGACATTCACCCGCCTACGATTCAAAACATTGTTTTCTCACCTACTGAGCCAACACCAGACGACAACGTTACTGTTAATGTTGAAGTTGAAGACCCAAGTTCCGTGGAAGCAGTGATTCTAATCTATACAGTGGATTCCATAACAGTAAATGTAACTATGAGTCCAATAAATGAAAAAACTTATTCTGGAATAATCCCAGCGTTTCCAGAAAATACTTTCGTTAAATTTAAAATATTTGCAAACGACTCCTGCGGTAACTACGCTATCTCAGGTGAATATAGCTACACTGTTAGAGATGTAACCCCTCCAACGATTTCAAACGTTATCTATTCTCCAGAATCTCCTGCAGAGTACGAAGAAGTAACGGTCGCTGTCCAGGTAATTGACTCGAGCGGCATATCAAAGGTTATTCTTACCTACATAGTTGATAGCGTAAAAACAAACATTACCATGCAAAAGTTAAATGAAACCCTTTATACTGCTGTTATTCCTGGGTATCAGGCTAGTATTGAGGTTTGTTTCATGATATTTGCCAACGACACGTGGGGCAACTATATCTATTCTGAAACCTACTGTTACACTGTGGCCGATACGACTCCACCGTCAATTTGCGATGTCACATGGTTCCCTGAGAACCCTCTTCCAGATCAATCGGTTAACGTTACAGTGAAAGTTTGCGATAATGTTGAAGTTGATACGGTAATCCTTTCTTACAGAGTAAACGGAGAAATTTCTAACATTACAATGGTTCCGCTTCAAGGATCCATGTACTATGCTCTTATACCACCACAATGTGAAAACGTGACCGTTTACTTCAAAATTATAGCTAATGACACCTCAGGCAACCTTAACGAAACAAAGGAATACTTTTACACAGTATCCGATATTACTCCTCCAACGATTTCAAACGTTACATGGGTTCCTGAAAACCCGACACCAATAGACAATGTAACCGTATTTGCAGATGTATTCGATATTAGCGGCATTGCTGAAGTTATCCTTACGTATAGTTGTAATCATGTTTGGGTAAATGTTACGATGAACTTAGCTTATAATAATACATATTATGGTGTAATACCGCCCATGCCGGTTGGTACTGTTGTTTCCTTCAAAATCATCGCTTTAGACACGTGTGGGAATGTCAAAATCTCGGAAACCTACAGTTACGAAGTAACGGTTCAAGTCGTCCCGGGAAATAGAGATGGATCTATTGCGGGAAGTGAAAACAATTCCACTAAGGAAAGTACATCTAATTCAAGCAATGAAGGCAACTTTAGAATTATTTGTGGCATTATTACTGCAACAAGTTTAGTCTCAATCACCACGGGAACCGTATATATACATAGGAAAAGAAAAATATTACGTAGCAATCAACCATAAACCTTCAACGCGCTCTCTCCTAAAATCTAAGAAGTCTCTGAAAGAAAGTTAACTAAATAAACACAAAGATGTCATCATCAATTTTCCTTTTTAATTTTTGCCGCTTTCTGCACCCTAAAACTTTTTATCTGATAGTCTCGTCTCAACCTATTAAACTAATTAGTTCTTTAATATAGTATTCAAATTTAAATTACAAATTTAAATTACATGATACTGGTTCAAATGCGGTTGGTGAGGACTCGATGAAGCTTAAAAATAAGGTGGTTCTTATTACGGGTTCTAGTAGGGGGATAGGGAAAGCAATTGCACTGCGTTTAGCTATGGAAGGAGCAAACATTGCAGTTAACTATTTGAAAAATAGGGATAAAGCTGAAAAAGTTGCAGCAGAAGCGAGAAAATACGGAGTAGAGGCTAGAACATACCGGGCAGATGTTTCAAACTACCAGCAAGTAGAAGAAATGGTTAGAAAAATAGTTGAAGACTTTAACACAATACATATCCTCGTAAACAATGCAGGAATAATTCCACAGCACTACTCAATATTCGACATTCCCTTAGAGGAGTGGGAGAAAATCCTCGCAGTAAACCTCACCGGAGTTTTCAACTGCACAAAAGCAGTAGTTCCAGTTATGATAAAGAATCGAGAAGGAAAAATAATTAACATATCTTCAGTTGCAGGGAAAATGGGAGGCACAGTAGGGCCACACTACGCAGCATCCAAGGCAGGAATAATAGGAATGACATTCTCCCTTGCACAAGAACTATTAAAATACAACATAACCGTTAACGCGATTGCTCCAGGACCAATAGAAACAGAAATGGTTCAAAGCATCTCAGAGGAGCGAAGAAAAATAATATTGAGCAGAGTTCCTATGGGAAGATTTGGTAAAACAGAAGAAGTTGCGGAAGCGGTAATATTCCTAATAAAGTGTGACTATGTAACAGGAGAAGTCATAGACATAAACGGCGGATACTACATGGACTAATAGAGGCGTAACTAAAACACTAAATACTACGGAGCTAATAAGTTAATAAGCTCTTTTGGAGATATTACGTCAATATCCGCAGTTTCTTTTTAGTCTATTATCTAAAATGTTTTGATCTAGTGTAACAAAATAATTCAAATCGCCTAAAGTTTCATTAATTATCTTTGCATAGGCAATGTGTAAAGCATCTAAGGTTTTAAGAGAAACGTTGGAAGCTATTTCACAAGCTTCAACAAATACCTCAGGCATTAGTAAACCAAAATCTTTCAGTTTCAATTCGCGTAGTTCCAGCCTTAAGTTTGGGCACACAGTATTCCAACCCAGTAGAATAGCATTAACAATGGCTAAAATTCTGTCTCTGAAAGATAATTTAGAAAGAATTTTTCAACAGTTTTAGGTAACACGATTTGAGAAACCTTATAAAGACGCGAAACAACAGAAAAAGTTTTAGTAAAATATAGCAAGCGCTTTAAAGAGCTTTATAGCACCTAGTACGGTAGTTCATAATGTATTAAATTAGTAGGTCTAAAAATGTTTCATATGCAAAGTTTACTCTAGCTTGTTTCATCGCGAAGTGTGTCAGAGTTCCTCTAGTTTTGACTAGCTGATGTAAGACCAGAGAAATATTTGTTCTTGTCGTAAAGCGATGAAAACAACATTTTATAATAACTCATTATGTAGTATGATGATGACTAATCTACTGCGAAATTCTCAACTCTTTTATTTTCAGAACCTTTAAAAATGAAACAAATAAAAGTTGGATGTTAATGTGAGCTATAACGCATAATTTAAATAATACTTATGCATTAAAAAATGGAACACAATTGCCCTAAAATGAAAGAAATAAACTAAAACAAAATTTAGAAGACCTGCGGTGAAAATTCCGTTAAAAATCCGTGAAGTTAACATTCACTCTTAAAGGAGGAATGTAGATGAAAGAAGAGGAACTCCTTGAAATACTTAAAAAACATGGCCCCCTAACAAGAGACCAGTTAGCAAAAATAACGGGATTGCCGAGAACAACAATTTATGACAAGCTTTCAAAACTCTTATTGCAGAAAAAAGTAGTAAAAAAACCTGAAGAAAGAAAGAAAAGAGGAAGACCTAAAATTTACTGGGAAGCGGTGTAAGAACCGACATTTCTAAAGAACTATTAACCTATAGTTTAATCTTTCCTTTCGCAGATATTTTTTTAATTTCCTTAACCCAGTTTTGCAGAGTATCCAATAATTCTTTTATTTCTTTGAAAGAAAGCCATATACTTTCAGTTCCAAGTATAAAAATGAATTCACCTTTTTCTTTATGAAAACAAACAATAACTTCATTTTCATTAAACGTATTTAAGCTTCTCACAAATATGCAAGACCTGTCCTCTTCTTCTTTTACTCGATAACTTATTGATCTTTTCAACGCAGACACACCTATTAAACGTTGATTACATCAAACTTTGTTAAGAGCGTTACACCGAAACCTATTGTCGTTAGCGAGGGCAGTAGATATCATGTCCAAACACGTTTTCGTACTAGAAAATATTATAACTACGTTATAACAACCCTTTTTAAAGTTATTTCAACTTTGCAAATTTCGCAAAATTAAGTCTTAAATAATACGTAAGGGCATGTTAAAATTTCACATCTTTGCAGTCGTCAATAAACACATCGAGACATTTAAACCTTAAAATCGAATAACAATACTATCTAATATAAATGACTTGTTACTTCTTATGGAGGTATAAATGTGCCGAGTGTGAAAGTTGTACATTCAATTGAAATAGAATGGTTTGAACCACCCCTACACACAAAAGCTCTCGCAAAAAACCTAATTACACCCGAAAACACCGAAGCCACCAATTGCTCCTTAAGACTGTTCAGAATGGAACCGGGAGGAACAGCTGAACCTCACTCACACAAAAAAGTAGAACACATATTTTACATGATTAGTGGGCAACTACTCATCATATGCGATGATAAAAAATTTGTTTTAAACCCAGAGGACGCCATACACATACCACCTGGAGTTCAACACAGCGCAAAAAACACAGCGAATGAACCAGCAATCCTAATAGTTATTAACGCACCACCACAAGATTAACCTACACCAAATTCAAACTGCGCATGTAAATTGTTAGGGTTTTTATGATAAGTCAGCAATTATTTACCTTGAAAGTTAAAACTACTTAAAGCAGTTGAACAAGATGAGTAGGCTACAAGAAACATGAAAATATTAAGTCATGTAGTTTCCATAGAAGCCTGAAAATAGTTTTTCTTTCTTTTTGTAAATAGCTTTAAGAATCAAGCTAATTTAAATCCCATACCATCATCGTTTTCATCTCTTTAAAGTAAGTAGATCACTAATAATTTGCTACATGATACTTGAATATCTCTGATCAAGTAGTGATTAACAAAGCCGTTGTCCGACACTATTTGTAAAAGCAAGTATTGCGACTTGAAATATTATTTACAATTTGTTTTATCTTAAATGGAGCTTTACATTTTTAGTGCAGTTTGCTGCGTTTGTTTTAAGTAAAATATGAAATTGAGCTAAAGTTGTAATATCTATTTCTACTAAAAACTAAATTGGCGCCAAACTCAAAAACTCTATACTGGTACTGAGTCTGAAGTAAGCAAGTATTTAAGAAAGATAGTCGTACGTATTATCTAAAACATACGATTAACTATTCTTTTGATATGGAGAGGTATCAATGCGACTAGTGGAAATTACAAGGAAGGTCGTTGAAATTCTCAAGGGATCTGGAGAACGAGGTTATTTGAGCTTAGAGTTGGCACAGAAGCTAAAAATACCGCAAAGAAGAATATATGATATAATTGCAGTGTTAAAGGCATTAGATTTAATTAAAACAGTTAGAGAAAGAAGAGGGACAAGAATAATTTGGAAAACAGAATTACATCACCAAAAAGAGAAAGAACTGCTGTTAAAAGCATTAAGAAAAGAAAGAAAACTAAGAGAAAAGTTTGAAAAATATTTCTTGTCGCTAAGAGAAAAACTTGAAACAATTGGAGAAGAAAGATGTGTTCAAGCCTATAAAGCCATTAAATTCGATGTAAACAGAGTAAAAATAAAAAGCGAACATGGCTACATAACAGTTTCCCATAGAGGGAGAGAAGTAATAGCGGAATCTGTGGTTCCAGGGATAGTGGTTCAACCCCTACCAACTTACGCACCAATACGACTTCTAGAGCCAAGAAAAATATCAAAAATTAAAACAAACCAATAACTTTTAAAGTTTTAATCATCTATCTCATATACAGTCATTTTTATCAACGTGGCAGGTTATAAAAATGCTCGAAGAAAAGCTACTTGAAATTCTCAGAGAAAAGGGACCAATGACAAGAAAAGAATTAATGGAAATAACAGGGATACCTCTAACAACCTTGTACGTTAAATTAGTAAAACTGTCCTTAAAGGGGAAAGTGAGAAGAAAAACGGTAAAAAGCAGCCATAGAGGTAGACCAAAAACATACTGGGAATCAGTACAATAGAATGCTAAGAGATTAGTTTTCTAACATTTTATCAATGTCTTCCAGTACTGCCTTACATAGTTTCAAAGCTTTTTGTAAGTTTTCTTCACTCATATTTTCTGGAACATCGTCGGGAAGATGCCATTTCATTAACTCCAATCTTGGACTCAAAGCAATTATCGTGATAGCGTGAAAACCTTTTCGAGAAAAAGAGGCAGCATCGGTATCACCGTAAGGTAAAGCAACAGTATCCACCTTAAGCCCCACTCTTTCTCCAGCCTTCATAACAATTTCAGCCAGTTCTTTTGAATGTTTAACACCTATCGAATTTTCTTTCACATCTATAAACAGTTCTCCAGTACCAAGCATCTCCAAATTTATCAGATAAGCATTTTTAGCGATATTAGGATGCATTTCCACAAATCTACGTGACCCTTTAAGTCCAGGTTCCTCCGATCCAAAAGAGACAAAAAGTGCTTCAACGTTTTTCGGTCTTTTCTGAGAAACGATTTCAGCTAAACCTAAAACGACGGCAACAGCAGAAAGATTATCGTTTGCTCCTATTACGGGAGTTTTTGTCACCATATTTAGCTTAAAGAATAAAGCAAAAAGTAATCCAATTACAGGAATTACCAAGAGTAAATCGTAAATGGAAACCCCGAAAACAGGTCTCCAATCCAATACTTCAACTCCCAAAACTACTAGTGATTTCAAAATAGACAAAATAAGTAATGAAATTGCGCCAACGACCCCCATGTTTTGAATCAAAGGAACGTAACGAAGATATTTTGGTTGAAAAAGCGGCATCATGTAAGCTGAATCGTGATGACCTGAGAAAATTACATATTTTTTCACCTTGCCTGTAGGTTTAATTCGACCAATAACGTTCTGTGACTTGGCTTTTCTAGCAAACTTATCCAAAATTTCCTTTCCACGAAACCTAGTCAAATAAAACATCGAAATCCCGATAGCTACGAAAACAGCAGAAAGATACGGTAAAAACAGGTAGAGAATAAGGGCAACAAGATAAGAATATACAACGAAATCTATGAGAGCTTGAAGAACCCTAGGGCAAGTAACAAACTCCTCGACAACAACCTCATCACAACATTTTTTCAATCTTTCTGCAATTATTTGAGCAGTTTTTCTTTCAGCCTCGCTACCTGGAGGTCTCGCCCCAACCTTATCACATATCTCCACAACGAAATCTAAAAGCCTATTATCCTTCATTTAAAACACCCATAACCTTTTACTAATGTATGTCGCTACTACACTATAAACTCTTTTCCAACCAATTATATGATACTAGAGATGAAGAGAGAGTTTAAACCTATTTTGCTTCAAATTATATGGTTGAAATTTGCTATTTTTCTCCTTTCCACTCTTTGAAAAATTCGTCTAGAAAAATTTCCATAAACTTTGTTCTCCCTTCAGCGATCTTTTTACTTTCCTCAAGGTTCAAATGATCCTTAATTTTTAACAATTTTTCGTAAAAATGATTTATACAGCTAACGCTTTTACCATCATACTTTTCTTTAGGTTTAATCCAAGGTATCCAAATCTTTTCTTTTCTTAAACCTGTATCCGCTAGAGCTCTCGCAATACCAATAGCTCCAATAGCATCTAAGCGGTCAGCATCCTGAAGAATTTTAGCTTCCAATGTATCAGCCTTACAGCCTTTAAGAAACCTATGGGTCTTTATGCAGTAAACGACTTGGCTGATCTTATTTTTCGGAAAGCCAATATCTTTTAAAATCTTCTCAGCTATTTTGGCACTTAAAACATCATGTTCCTTCACATTTTCACCGTAGGCTACGTCGTGTAGTAAAGCAGCAGCTTTTAAAACATCTAAATCTGCACCAAGTTTTTCGCCAAGTTTTAAACATAAATTGTAAACCCTTATGGCATGAAAATAGTCGTGACCAGGCCAATTATTCCACATGTATTCCCTTACAACTTCTTTTAACTTTTCCTCCCAACTCATAACAATGCCCCACGTAACTGCATTAATTTATTCTTTTAGTTGCATTAAAATTTCAGGAACATCTCTGATGCTTTCTACCTCAAAATCTGGCTTCACATTTATGCTTCTTTTAACACCTGTTTTAACAAGTATAGTTTTTATACCTATTCTTTTAGCGCCAGAAATATCTTGTAGCAAATCGTCTCCAATCATAACTACTTCATGGGCTCTTGCACCACATTTTCTCAATATTTCTTTAAAGTATTCTGGGTGAGGCTTTGCGGCATGCATATTCTCACCGTGGGTAATCAAACAGTAAGGAAAATCCTCAATATTAGCCCAACGCAACCTAAAGTCTACGGCAATAGCTTTAGTAACTGGATCAGTTGCGATACCTATACTTAAATTCTCATTTAGCAAAAGTTCTATGATCTCGCGGTTTCCCTTCATTGGAGCATAAAACTGCTTCAATAATTGAAATCTTTCATTATAATATCTGTCAACAATTTTCCTAACAACCGAGGAAGTTACATTAAGTTTTCTTGCAATTTGTATACAAAACTCGTCAATAATAGTTCTGGTAAGCGGGGGATTCATTCTTATGTCCCACATAACTTTCAAAAAAGTTTCAGCAACAATTTTTCTATCTAATTTTATCTCTTCTAAAGCCACTTCAACAAGATTATCAATAAAACATTTAGTAAACATTCTCCTATTGGATACGTAGCCTAAAGTTCCATCTAAGTCAAAAAACACAAACTTCAGCACAAAACCACCTCACAAATAAATATTAAATGTTAAACATTATCTGTTAATTAACTTTTAACCTTGTGTAACCGGTGTCTTTCTATGTAGAGGTCTATTTTTCCAGAGGAGTCCACTACGAATTCAAGCCCTCTTTTTATCATTATTTCAGCTTGACCAAGATTTGGAATTCTCTGCAGTTCAATGATATTGCTATTCAAATTTACCCCTCGGAACATTTGTTGAATGATATTCAAACCAAATGCAATGTAACCTAAAAGTTTATTGTCCCAAATTCAAGGTCAAACCTAACTTTCGAACAGTAATAAGTTGCTATCCCCGAAATAATGTACGTAATATAAGTAATGGTGTGCTTCGGAAGCCAAGATTTAGCCTCCCCTAACAATCAGCTTTCAAATTAGGAAATGTTTAAGAAGATCAAAACAACACTTACATCTATGTTAGTATTCGGTCCAGTTCCCTCGCGTAGATTAGGAAGAAGTTTAGGCGTAAATAATATTCCAGCAAAAATATGTTCATATTCATGCGTTTATTGTCAGCTAGGTACAACCATAAAAATAAGTATTGAAAGACGTCCATTCTATGATCCAGAAAAAATCTTCAAAGAAGCAGAAAACAAAGTAAAAAATGTGCAAGCGGACTACATTACTTTTGTACCGGATGGAGAACCCACCCTCGACGAGAATTTAGGAAAAGAAATAGAAATGTTAAAAAGTCTAAACCATAGGATCGCTGTTCTCACAAATGGTTCTCTAACATTTAGAGAAGACGTAAGAAATGATCTTTCAAAAGCTGATCTTGTATCCCTGAAGGTTGACGCAGTAAGTGAAGATTTATGGCGGAAAATAAATAGACCACACCCTTCGCTTTCTCTTCAAAAAATCCTTGAAGGAATGTTAGAGTTCTCCAAAGAATTCAAAGGAGACCTAATAACGGAAACAATGCTAATAGACCAAATCAACTATGAAAACGAGTTCGATAAGATTGCCGACTTCATCAGAGAATTGAATCCAAAAATAGCATATATTGCAATTCCCACGAGGCCTCCCGCTGAGAAATGGGCAAAACCTCCACGAGAAGAAATAATTAACGAAGCATTTCAAAGGTTTTCTAAAAAGATTAAGAACGTGGAATACCTTATAGGATATGAAGGTACTGCTTTTTCATTTTCGGGTAACGTTGAGGAGGATTTGCTTAGCATTACTGCAGTGCATCCAATGCGCGAAGACGCGGTTCAAGAACTTCTTAATAGGGCTGGAGTAGGATGGGAAGTTGTAGAAAAACTGATCAATGAAGGAAAAATAATTGAATTAAGATACCGTGAACATAAATTTTACATGAGGAAGCTTCCTGGAAGACGAAAGTAAAGCGCTGAAACCTAGGTTTCAAGATGCTATATGGCCTCATGGAGAAGTAGGGGTATATCCGTTACCTTTAGGTCTTTTATTCCCTGTTTCCTAACGGTGCTTGCAAGTTGAAACATGCACAGCGGACACGCCGTTATAATTCTTGAAGCACCGAGATCCAAGGCTTCTCTTATTATCATCATCGCTACAGAATTCGATATATCCCTAAATAGTAGTCTAATTCCCCCGGGAGCCCCACAACAGTAGCCTTCATTCCTGTTCTTTGAAAACTCTAAAAGCTCTATTCCAGGAATACTCTCAATGATTTTCCGAGGCTCCTCATATTTTTTCGACGTCTTAGCGAAGTGACAAGGATCTAAAAACACAACTTTCTCCTCTATTCGCTTACCGAATTCAATTTTCCCTTGATCGATAAGATCTGATAAAACTTCAACAACATGTAGAACTTTGAAACCTGGTGTTCTAAATATACGTGGATATATATGCTTATACGTGTGATAACATGCAGCGCAAGCCATCACAACTCTGTCAGCACCTTTTTCCTCTATTTTCGCAATGTTGCTTTCTGCTACTTTCTTTGCTTCATCAAAAAATCCGTGGTCAACAAGGAGAAGTCCACAGCATCTTTCCTGCTCGCCGAGAATCGTAAAATCAAGACCAGCTTTACTAAAAATGTCTACTGTTGCATGTCCTATTTCATGTAGTCTAAATGGAACCATGCATCCAACGAGATAAATATACTCAGCTTTTTCTGGAAACCTAATGCCGTCGGGAACCCATTTCTTCCAGTATTCTGGGCCTTCACCGGTCATCGATCCGCTACTTATAATGTTTTTGCAAAGATTTGCAATGGGTTCTGGAACTTTTCCTTCCTTAACTGCAAGATTTCTAAGGCTTCGAACAACATCTGAAATAGGAATATTCGCGGGGCAGATTAGTTCACAGGTTCCACAACAAGTACATGTATACAGTTCCTTAATAATTTCACCAATAGTTTTCTCTTCGTTTAGAATAGATTGAGCTGCTTTAATTCTACTCAAAGCACCTATGTTTTCGTCTCTGCTTGAAAGATAGAAAGAACATACATCATTACACGCTTTACACTCGACACAGGAGAAAACTGCATCTTTAATGTCTTCTAACATTTGGTTCACTCTCCTAAATAGTGAAAATGGCAATTTAACTTCTACTTTACTATTGTGTTTTTCTGTCAAAAAGACTTCGTTAGCTTAACTTAAACTAATATTGGTTCGAATTTCATTAGAATTAATGCAAAAGTTTAATTTGCAAAATCTCATAATTTACTTTACTATTGTGTTCGTGAGGAAGTAGCGGTGAAGAGGGGTGTAATAGGTTTAATTTTAGCAGTTGTTCTAACAGTAGCGTTTTTAATACCGTTTCCAGGAATGTTTTCACCGTCCACCTTAATGTCAATGACAGATCCCTTGGCAGGCATTTGGGGCTCTGCCTACACAGCTAAATATCCGAGCCGAGGAAAAATAGTGATGCCTGGACTGGAAAACAATGTAACAGTCATAATAGATGGTTATGGAGTGCCACATATCTTTGCGAAATCTGAAATAGATGTCGCCTATGTGCTAGGTTATTTGCATGCTCACGATAGACTTTTCCAAATGGACCTGCAACGAAGACTAGTAGAAGGCAGGTTATCCGAAGTACTTGGAGAAGCCGCCTATCAAACCGACGTATTATATAGAATTCTAGGGCTTTACAGAGGCGCGCAAAAATCCTTAGAACTCTTAGAAAACATTTCTAAAGGAGAAAAAGCGAGCCACTATCCTCAAATGGATGTTACACTCATAAAAGATGATGCCAAGAAACTTTTAGACATGTTAGACGCCTACTCTAAAGGAGTGAATTTTGCAATAGAAGAAATGGAAAAGGAAAATGCATTGCCATTGGAGTTTAAACTTTTAGGTTACAAGCCGGAGCCTTGGACGCCCTTAAACATCCTTGAAATAGGTAGGCTTATCAGCTGGGGTCTAACTGGAACTTTCGCTGACCTAGAGCTTTACTTAGTATATCAAGGGTTAGTCGGTAAATACGGTGTGGAAAACGGCACAAAACTTCTACTTGAACTACTACCGATAGATAGGTCCACTGATCATTTCATTGTCCCAGAAAATGAAAGCTGCATTCACACCGTTAATCCAGCAGACCCCTCCAAAACATTTAGCTCTTCCACAGTAAACGTAGAGACGCAAGGAATAAATGAACTACTTAAATGGGTAAAGGAAACATCTCCATTACTCACGCCAATAAGATCTATGTTTGCATCCAACAATTGGGTTGTAGGTGGAAATCTAACCGAAACAAGAAAACCTATACTTTGTAATGACCCTCACTTGCAGCTTGTGGTGCCGTCAGTTTGGTACGAAGTTCACTACGTTGTGAAAAGCCCGGATGGAGAGTTTATTAACGCTAGAGGCGTAACCTTCCCAGGAATTGGTCTAATAATTATCGGATGTACTCAATACGTCGGGTGGGGCTTTACAAATGTTATGGCAGATCAAATGGACTTCTACTACTATAAATGGAATGACAAAGGACAATATTTGTATAAGGGGTCTTGGAAAGATGTAAAAACAGTAAATGAAGAAATACTCGTTAAAGCCAACAATGGATATGAAAAAAGAACAATTACATTAAACTTCACGGTTCACGGCCCAATCATTGAGAGAAAAGGGACAAAGTTTGCAATCTGCTGGATGGGAGAAAAATACGGCTCACTTGAATCTTTAGCATTACTAAAATATGTTCATGCAAAAAATGCAACCGAATTCCTAAAAGCAACGTACTACTTTCATACGCCTCCTCAAAATCATGCTTTTGCAGACATCTATGGAAACTTTGGATGGAGAGCAGTTGGCTGGTATCCCAATAGAACCTATCCAAACGGCACTATGGCAATAGATCCTTCAAAACCATTAACAGCCCTAACACCGAGATTACCCATTAACGGTAGTTCTGAAAATGTCATTGAATGGAATGTAAATGACTGGATTGATGCAAATGAAGCACCAACGCTATGGAATCCTAAGCAAGGCTACGTGGTAACTGCAAACAACAGGTTAGCAAACAAAACATACCCGTATATCTACGATGTCGCATGGACATTTGCAGACTACTATAGAGCATATAGAATCGACTACCTCATAAGAGAATGCATAAAAGAGAAAGGCTACGTCACAATTGAAGACATGAAGAAAATACAGAACGACGTCTTCTATGTCCCAGCAGCTAAACTAGTACCAGAAATAGAAAAAGCACTTTCAGGAGTAACAGATGAGAAGGTACAAGAAGCACTTAACATTCTTAAGGAATGGAACTATTCAATGCTCCCAGACCTCGTTGCTCCAACAATTTTCGCCAAATGGCTTAGTATCTTCAAAAACATGACACTTGCAGACGAATTCATAGAATTAAACAAAACAGTCAGCGGATTTACCATTAGCAAAAGCGAACTCGAAGACCTTGTAGAATCCATTCCAACCAGTATCTTAGAAGCTTACGTAAAACTTGAACCAAACTCCCACTGGTTTGACAACGTTTTCACAGATGAAACTGAAAACGCAGCAACCATAATACGTGAAAGCTTCGAAAAAACCATCGAACTACTAGAAAACGAGTTTGGAGAGGACATGAGTAACTGGAAATTCTCTAAAATACACAAGTTACACGCTGAGCATCCATTTGGCTCCGTGTTCAGTTGGCTCAACTACCCTGAATGGGAAGCCTGGGGATGGAGTCAATGCGTTAACAATATTGGAGCATCTGGCAAAAGTGGGCCATCTTGGAGAGAAATATTAAACTTCAAAGATCTTAACCAAAGCTTATGCATAATCCCTGGCGGCCAATCAGGTAATCCCTTCAGTGAACACTATTATGATCAGCTTAGAATGTGGCTTGACGGAGAATATAAGCAAATGAGTTTTCCTGCAAGTCCAAGTGAAGTAGAAGACGTTGAAAGCGTACTGGAATTTATGCCGGGGTGATAAAATGAAAAAACTCAACTTTATACAATGTTTATTAATAACTCTTGTAATTGGAGTTGCATTGGAATTTACAAGGATATGGCAGCTACTTGTAATCGCTGGGATTATCGGAGGATTCTTAGCGAAAAACCTTAAGACAGCAGTTTTCTCAGGTTTCTTCGGTCTGCTTCTTTGCCGAGGAATTCTCTTCATAGCTTTGTATTTAAAGCTACCCAGCAGCTTTGCAATGGCATACTTAAACCTCTCAATGTTTCTAGGAATTGGTCTAATACTTGCAGGACTACTTGGACTATTTAGCGCACTAATAGGCTACTTTTCAGCAGCACTCATAGAAAAACAGTAAACATTATTCAACAATTTTATTTTATATTTTATTAACGAGCTTTTATGTAGGTATACGATATTTCGCTTCCAGTAAGAGCTTTAACAGTTTCTCCAAAGCCTAAAATAACAATGGTATTGTTAATTCATATGTTATTTAGGTGAAACATATGATTGATGCCCATGTTCACCTGTTTCCTGACGATATTGTGTGGCGTTTTTACGCTTGGATTGAAAAGAAACATAAATTGAAAGCTGTAATGCCAATTGAATGGAAAAAAGCCTTAAATGTATTGAAAAACATGGGTGTAAAACAGATTTTTAATCTAACTCACGCCATCACCCCGGAATATAGTGAAAAACTTAATAGATGGCAGGGAGAACTTAAAAAGAAGTACGGGTTCATAACTTTCGGCGCATTTCACCCAGAAAACAGCGAAGAACTACTCATAAAGGCTTTTGAAAACAAGTGGATAGACGGATTAAAATTACATCCACCTGTTCAGAAATTTAGACCCGACTCAAAAGAAGCTTTGAAAATCTACGATCTACTTGAAGAATTGAAAAAACCGCTTTACATTCACACGGGTTGGTTTCCAGATAACGGTTTCCAATATTCAGATCCAAAAATGTATGAACCCCTAATATACAATTACAACATTCCGGTAATTCTCGCCCACATGATGCTTGGAAAACCAAAGGAACTCAGAAAATTCCTTGATGCAAGAAAAAACGTTTACACCGAAACATCAAACGCGCTAATCGATATAACGGTTATCGACCCTGTTACAGGTGAAAAAGTAAAATGGTTATCTGAAGAAGTTGTAAACTTAATAGAGGACTATCCGAACAGAATTCTTTACGGAAGCGAGATACCTCTGGTTTGGTGGAAACCAGAAAAAACACTAAAAAACCTACTTAAACTCAACGTTGACGAGAAAATTAAAGAGAAAATTTTATGGAAAAACGCTGCAGAGTTCATTGAAAAACACATAAAATAGTCCGAAATTAACGTTTTCTTTTCATCTTTTAGACATTTTTGATTGATTTATTGTTTTAAAATATACATTGTGGAGCGTGAGAGATTATAGTCGACGTCTTAGTTAAACGCAAATTTTTATATTTAGTAATAGATAATACAACAAATGTTGTTGTAAAGTTAAGATGTTAGGTGGGAAAATTGACTTCCACAGAAGCTGTTCATGAAACATTTAATGAAATCCTAATGGAGATTAAGAGAAATACAGGTATATATGCTCTGGCAATAGTTTTAAGAGACGGATTGATTGTAGCAAGTTTAATGCCTGAAGATTTAGATGAAGAAACCCTAGCAGCTATGACAGCCACGATAATAAAGGCTGCAGAAACAGTTTTCACCGAACTTGATAAAGGAGATGTAAAGAGAATCATAATTGAAGGAACACATGCAAAAATAGTTGCAGTAACCGCTGGCAAAGACTTTGTAATAGTTGGAATGGCAAACCCAGAAACAAGTCTCGGAATAATACTTCATAGTATGAGAAAAGCAGCAGAAAAAATCAGTCAACGAACAATATAACCCCTTACATTTTAACTTCCTAATTTTCGAAAAATTATTTCCAATTACGTTCTATAGCGAAATATTAAAAATCGAAATTTAAAAACTACTCTAACATTTAATAACATTAACATGGTTGTAGAAGGTTGACAATTAACAAAATAGAGAATCTAAACAACGAAATTGAAAATCTGAAAAGAAAGCTGAGAATAAAGGAGTACCACGCTGACAAAGGTATTGTGCGGCTCATTATAGGTGAAATGCATAGGCAAGAAAGAGAAGCAACATGGCCTATACTTGAAGAATTTAAACCCAAACCCTTGAAGGGATCAGTTATAATAGTTTCTACAGTTGATATCGAAGGAAAAGTAAACATCAGTGTAATTAATCCAAAATATATGGAGACATCAGCCTATAAGATATATTGCAAAATATTGGAGCACTATAAGCCTGACATTGTTGTTGAGCTACATGCATTTAACTCTAAATTTTATCAAAGCTTAACAGATCCGCATCGATTAGAGAAAAAGGGTGTACCACCTCTTATACCCTACGAGGAACAGCCGGTAATAGAAGACCAAGTTTTACATGGAGGACCACCACCATACGCTAAAAACAAGTTCAGGAAACATGGATCGTACGTTACCTTAGAGATCAGCAGAAACTACACGGAAAAAGCCAAGAAAACACTACTAAACATATTAGACATAATAGTAAAATCTGACAGTCCGCAAGAAATTATACGCAAACTTACAGAAAGATACCCAGAATCGATGAAAAAGGCAAAAGAACTTCTATATAAATACCTGTGAATAACTCCGCATTGTTTCAAGTTTCTAAAATGATAGTTGTAATTTAAACATAGAATTTACTGTTTTCTGCAAATGTTCGTCAAAATACATAATAAACTTAGAAAATTAATGAAAAACATGAAAGTTTGATAAATTTCATTTGCATTTCTCTTTTTTAAAAATACGGCTCAGACAGTAATACATGGTTGATACTATTAGCTTACCTACCTTAAAAGAAGTGTAGCAAGATGCTTCTATGGGGAAAGGTTTGTCGTCTTTAAACCTCTATGAGGGCGAAAACTCTTGCATCCATTAAAGAGAAGAAGGAACACATTTGGACTGGAAGAAGCGGAGAGATGGATCCGTAAGCTGTTTGGGAAAAGAGAGAAAAAGGTGGTTCTAGGTATTTACGGCGCACCAAATGCCGGGAAAACAACACTGGCAAATAGGATAGCAATGGACTGCAGTGTTGAACCAAAAGGAGTAGTTTCAGAAATACCCCATGAAACCAGAGAAGTAATAAAAATAGAAAACCTCAACTTAAACATAAATGGGAAAAATCTCCAGCTAACCATATTAGACACACCTGGGCTAGCGACAAAATAAGCCACCTAGAGTTCATCAAACACAGCTTAAGCGAATCTGAAGCTATTCAACGGACAAAAGAAGCACTAAAAGGAATAACAAAGGCGATAGAGTCAATGAATGAAATAGAGGCAGCAATAACCGTTATAGACTCTACAAAAATGCCCTATGAGCAAATAAGCATTATAATAATAGGAACCCTAGAAGCAAAGAGAAAACCAACAATCATAGCAGCAAACAAAATAGACTTACCAGAAGCAAAACCAGAATTAGTGAAAAAATTCTACCCAAATCACCAAGTAGTTTCAATATCAGTCCTAACAGGACAAAACATAGAAAAACTATACAAAATATTAACAGAAATCATATAGAACCCTTAAACGCGATGAATCTAATTTTAAACGCATCATAACATCAAATATTGCAGTATAGAATCATCACTAACTTTAAAGCCATCCAAATAAAAAGAGCTGAGAGAGATCTCAGCAAATTAAGTTTTGTTATTTCCAACCTCTTGCTACAATCAAATATACCAGAATAAGTGCCATCACTAAACATGCAACTATTGAAACAATAGTAGATGTTGCGGCTAGGCCCAAAAGACTATACTGTTCCCACGCAATGAAACCCGTTGAAACTAAAGAAATTAAAATTAAGACGAAACCTCCGCCAGCTGCCCATTCCTGTTGCTGGAAGAAACCTATTGATAGTGCAAAGGCAATTATACCGTATAGAATTAACATGTAGCTACCTGTAGCACCTATACGCTGTATTATCTCGATATCTTGCGATGAAATGCCGGAAACATAGTTCTCTATTGCTCCTAGGTCAAAGAGTCTTGTAGCACCAAGTAATATTAGAAAAGCACCTACTAGCAAGAATAGAAAGCCAACAAACATAGCTCCCCTAGGCCCTGTTCTCTCCATAAAATCACCATTTACAGTTTAACGAAAGTCAGACCAAACAATATATAAATTTTTTTATAATCCAAATTGTCAATGGAGTATTTATTAAGTAATAGTTTTACTGATGGCTACTTCAATAATTAGCTTAAGCTGTTTATATTACTGGAACAAGCGGTTTTTTGTCTAAAATATGAATATATCACATTAAATTATTGACATTTCATACATTTCTGAAATTTCGGTTTTCCAAGATGCAAAGAGGAACATTAATAACCTTTTCAAGGAATTTTAAAGTAGTAAATATTTTGTGAATAGACTTGGAAGGGTTATAAATTGAGTATAGGAATTCTTTTGAACGTTTTTGCAAGATATCCGTTTGCTGTTCTTGCCTGTTTACTGTTAGGTGGAGGAATTCTACTTGGAGTAACTGGCTTAATCACCGGGATACAGCTATTTAATCTGCTTTCCGTTGTTCTAATAGTCTGCGGTCTAGCCGTAATCTCCGTAAAAATTCTCCTGAAGTTAGGTTACCAAAAGAGTTGATATTCATCATTCGGAGCACTGCAGGCAACTTATTTTATGTTCACCTTCAAAAGTTTCAAAACCCCCACATGAAACAATTTATTGTGAATTTCACGGCTGCAGCTGCATTAAGCAATATTTTATCTTCAAAAACATAAAATAAAAGTAGAATTATAAACCTGATAATATGTCGGCACTTTAACCAATAAAATGTTTTATTACAGCCTTACAAAACCAGGTTATTGCATCTATACAACCAATTCTATTTGGCGGGTTTAGTCACATTACCCACATATATTTTTGAGTATCTTTAAAAATAAGCAGAGGAATTGTTAAATTATGCCACGGTTCCTAGATTTATTTCTCTATGAAATCCGTCAAAGCAAAGACAAAATAAAGAAACTTTTAACAATTTCAAAAGGCAAACTTCAACTATATGAAAGTCTTTTCCCTAAATACTGGAATTCCCTTCCCGATATTCAATATTTTAAGGGAGAAGTTTTCGCTGTAGACAGTAGCGACGGCATTATTGAATATAGGGATGGCGTAGTTATTCATGTTTGCCGAGCATTAGCATTGTCAAATACCCGTAAAGAATGTAGGGAATTAAAAGTAAACATCTTTTACGATCCGAGGAAAAGAAACGATCTTGTAATTTTTAGAAGTCGAATGAGAGAGCACATGGAACATTTAGTTTCCCTAAAATGTTTAAACAACTACAATGAGGATTTAAATAGCCGAGTATTGCTTTTAGACGGTTCCCTTTACGGTAGAATGTCACATGTACCAAAAGACTCAGAAATACCTGGTTATCAATCTTTCATGTTAGATTACATAGAAACTTACAGCAACCTTCTCAAAAAATCTAAGGAGAAAAACATACCAATAATAGGTGTAAGCAAAGATTCGAGATCAAGACTTTTAGGAAGAATCCTACTTACACACAAACTAAAAAACTATCTTACACGTAGCTCATTAAACTCTGAAACGGAAACAGCAATATTGTCTAGCTGGAGTGAAATTTGGAAAAGACCTAGAAACGCTTTGAGGAAAATAGAAAAACTTTCAAAAGAAACCACAATACCCTCTGAAATCAAAGAAGTTTTCAAAGAGGCTTTAACCTCGAGACCAGACATACAAATCATATCTAGTCTCATAAAAGAACCGGGATACACAACTCCACTTATTTTAGGAATACCAACACCTGCTCTCGACCCACTACTGTATGCTCTCGAGAGCGGAACCTTAGAAACCTATGTTGAAAACAATTTTTCAAAAGCTCTAGTCGAAGAAGGAGAAGAAATAGTAGAAAAAGCCAAGAAAATTTTACTAAAAATATTCGAATACCCCGCAATCTACATGTTCTATTACATCCCAGGAAAAAACGAAATTCCACTGCGAATAGATGTTCCCGGCTGGACACTTGGATTTAACTATCACATGGATGACGTAAAAAGCTACGAGACCCTTTACTCCGAGAATAAACTTGAATGGATACTAAACATGTTAAACAGTTTTTACGCTGGGCCAAAACACTACAACGTTTTATTAGAAGAGGTTGATCTGAAAGTTAAGCTCAAACAAAGAAATCTTATAACCATTTATGAATCAGCCTTAATGAAAGAGCTTAAAATGTTGATAGAACATACGAGGGATGTAAGACGTGTCAAATACCCGTAGTCTCAAACTTCTCGGAAGAATAGTTGGAGAAGCATCCCCAACAGAATTTCTTTTCGTAGCAGACAAAGAAAATCACCCACCAAAATTCGAATACGTCATAGTTTACTCAAAAGAAGACGTAGGAGGAACCGTACAAAAAGTACAGGTACTAGCACAAGTAACAGGAGTAATATCGAGAAGCACATCCTACAACATAGATTTAGATCTTGAAGCCCTAGAGAGAATGTTCCACGCAGGAATAGAAGATGTTAACGTAATTTGCCAAGCAAGAACCCTAGGATACATGGCTGAAATCAACGGAAAAAAAGAAATTTTGATACCGAGAAGAGCAATATACCCAGGAAACGAAGTTTACCTAGCACCAGACGAACTAGTACAAGAATTCTTCTCGTACCCCGAAGAAGAAGGGCTACACATAGGCTACCTAATATCGAGAAGCACAATACCAGTTCACATATCAGTTAACGGCTTCAAAAGACATCTAGCAATATTAGCGCAAACAGGAGCAGGAAAATCATATACAGTAGGCGTACTAGTAGAAGAACTCTTAGCGAAAGGAGCCACGATAATAATCATCGACCCCCATGCAGACTACGTTTTCCTAAGCAGAAAACCTGATGGAACAAGATACGAATATGCTGATAGAATTAAAATTTTCAGAAACCCCAGCAGCACGGGAAGATATTCTAAAGAGGAACTAGACAACGTATACGACTACACGATTAGGTTCTCCGATTTAACGGACGAGGAAATCTGTGAAATCTTAGAGATACCTGAAAAATGGACAAACATCAAAGCAATAATATCGGAAGCACTCAGTGAACTAAAAGAAGAAAAAGGAGGAGACTACACGTATAAGGATCTTGTAAGCAAACTTGAAGAAATAGCTAAAAGCGGAAATAAAAAGAAAGCGCCTCATGCTTTCAACGCCTTAAAACATGTTAAAAAACTTGAAAAACTAAAGGTTTTCGGAGAAGAAACCACGTCAATAAAAGAAATGTTAAAACCGGTTCAACTGTCAGTCATAGATCTCTCCGGCTTAAATGATGCAAGCATGGACTACATTACATATCGCATTTTAAACAGCTGCTACAACGAAGTGTCAAGTGGAAACTTCCAGTACCCAATCTTCGTAATAATAGAAGAAGCCCATAAATTCATACCTAGAAAAAGAGAAGGAAGAAGAATGTCTAGAGAAATAATAAACGTTATTGCAGCTGAAGGAAGAAAATTCGGAATATTCATGACTCTAATAAGTCAAAGACCTTCGAAAATAGATCCAGACGCTCTAAGCCAATGCAACAGTCAAATAATACTTCGAGTTTCAAACCCCATGGATCAAAGAGCAATAATGGAGTCAAGTGAAAGACTAAGCGAATCTCTGCTCAGAGATCTCCCAGGTTTAAACGTAGGGGAAGCAGTAATAGTAGGCGAAGTAACAAAGGTTCCAGTAATGGTTAAAATAAGAAGCAGACGCACAAAAGAGGGAGGAGCAGACATAGACATTTTAACAAAACTGAAACAGGCAAGAGAAGAAGCAAAAATCCTACAAGAAATAGAAGAAACCCAAGAGAAAACCGTGGTTCAAGAGGGTACAATGTGCTCAGAGGTGTAACAATGTCAACAATAAAAATATTGCACACAGCAGACAACCACTTGGATCCAGCCTTAACCATGTATCGACATAAAATAAACGAGAGAAGAAAAGATTTTTGGAACGCCTTCAAATACGTCTTAGACTACGCAGATAAAACAAAACCGGACCTATTCCTAATATCAGGAGACCTATACGACAGAGTAAACCCTAGAAACCCGCCGAGAACACACATCCTAAAACATTTCCGACACCTACACAACAAAGGAACAAAAATATTCTTGATAGGAGGACATCATGATACCCCGCGTTCAGTTGAGGAAGGAGCTTCACCTCTAGATGAACTTGCAGCCTCAGGATACGTAACATACCTAGCGGGAGTAATTAAACCCGCAATAGAACACGTAAAAATAAACGACTTAGATGTTTGCATATCCGGTTTAACCTACAACTTCAATCTAGCTCCAGGGGAGGATCCGTTAAGGAAATCTAAACCTGGAGTAGAAGGAGACATCAACATACTAATGCTACACTACACAATCCAGGAATTCGCATCTTACGTAGTAAATGAGCCATTAGTTAGACTCTCAAACATACCAAGTGAAATAAACTATGTAGCAGCGGGACATATACATGAACATAAAGAAAAGCAGCGAAGCAGAACCCTTGTAGCTTATCCTGGAAGCACCGAGCGAAAAAGCTTCATAGAAGAAAAAACAGAGAAAAAGGGCTTCTTATGGATAGAGTTAAATCAGGAAAAAATAGTAAACAAAGAGTTTATCGAAGTACCTACAAGACCAATGAAAACCTTAACCTATCATCTTACACCAAACACGTTAAGCCCAACAACAGAAATAATATCATACGCTTTACAACATAGAGACCCAGAACTCATTTTGAGGCTGCAAATAACTGGAAAAGTACCTTTACATACCTTAACAAAATATCAAAGAAACGAAATACTAAGAAGACTGTTAGATCACTTCTTTTTCGTTATAATAGACGATAGAGATCTCATATACAAGGCGGAGAAATTTGAAACAGTAGGAAGATTAACACCGCTTAAAGCCTTTACAGACTACATGAATCAACTAATACAAAAAGAAAACAACCCACAGCGGCGAAGAATACTTGAATTAGCAAAGAAAATAGGCGTAGAAAAACTTGAAGAGGCGGGGGCATGGTGATCCTAAACCGCCTAGAAGCTCACAACTTCAGAAAACTAAACATAACATTGGATTTTCCGCAAGGAATGCTTATAATAAAGGGGCCAAACGAAGCTGGAAAATCAACAATACTAGAAGCAATACTATATGCCCTATTCGGAAAACTTATGCGAGGAACAAAAGAACTGGCTATAAATCATCAATCAAACATAGCAAAAATAAAACTAACATTCACAGTGAACGGCCAACAATACCTAGTACAAAGAATACTGAAAAGAACAGAAACACGCGCAAAAATATACAAAATAACATCTAACGGGCTAGTTCCACAAGCATTAACAGTACAGGAAACAAACAAGTTCATAAAAAATCTGCTTGGAGGCCTATCATTCAACGAGATCCTAGTAACAAACATAGTAGCACAAAAAGAACTAAACAAACTCCTAGAACTAAAAGGACAAAGCAGAGAAAAAATAATAAACGCTCTCCTAGGGCTTGAAAGCTACAACAAAGCAATAGAAAAAATAGCAGAGGAGCGGAGAGAAAAAGGCCGTGAACTAGAAGCGAAAAAGGATAAGCTCAGTGAAATAGAAAAAAGACTACAAGCATACAAAAAGGATCTAAAAGAACTGAAAGAGAAACAGCAAAAACTGAAAGACAATGAACAAGAGCTTAACGAGAAAAATAAAGAGTTAAAGGAAAAATACCCAATATACCTAAAACTGAGAGAATATAGAGAGGCGTTAAATCAAAAATGTCAATTAGAAGCAGAACTAAAGGGAGTAGAAAACGTAGTAAAACAATTGAAACAAAACTTAGAGAATTTAGAGAAACAAATAGGAGAAAAACGAGAAACCCTGAATAAAACAATAGAGGAGGTATTAGAGGAAAACGATAGGCTCGTAAAAGAAAAGCAAAAACTTGAAAAATATAAAAACTTAGAAAAAACGAAAGAGTTGTTAAAAGAAGCGGAGAAAAGGTTTAAAGAACTTCAAGAATTAGAAAACAATAAGCAAACCTTATTAAATGGATTAAAAAAGGTAAAAGAAGAATTAAAACGGTTAAAAGAAAAACAAGAATCGAAAGAAACGAAGGAAATTCTAAAAAGGGAGGAAGAACTTCAACAAAAACTCAAGAAAACAAAAATATCACCTATAATGTTTTTCCTACTTCTTTTACCCTCCATCCTAGCTCTAATATCGTTTCCACTAATTGCGATAGGCCCCCTAGTTGTTACAGCATATATTTTCTACATTACAAAAATTAGAAGTTCCCTTCAGCAAGAATTAATCAAAATAAAAGACAAGGTAATAGAATTAAAAGGACTACCAGCTTTAATTCAACAAAATGAAAAACAAGTACGCGAACTAGAACAAAGCATAACAATAATGGAAAACCAAGAGGAAAACTTGGAAAACGAAGTAAAAACAGCACTATTAAGTCTTGAAGAAAAATATAAGCCAAAAACATGGATCAATCTTAAAGATTTATTCGAAAAAACCAAAGAAAACCTGTTGCGGCTGGAAAAAGAAAAAACTGAAATAGAAACAAGAATAGTGATACTAGCAAGTAAAATCCAATCTTTAAAAAGTCAAATTAAAGAATTAGAAAAAGACGTTGGCTACTTAATGGAAAGAAGAGAGGAAACAATAAAAAGCATAGAGGAAAAAGAAAGGGAACGATTGGAAATTCAAAGAAAAATTGACTCAATAAAACTACCAAAATTACCGGACGGGATTCAATATAGTGAAGAACTGTACCAGAAAGTAGAGCAGGAAATCACGGAACTCAGCAAGAAAATAAGCACTTTAAAAGGTACGATTGAAGAACTTAGAAGAAATGTAGAGGAACTTAGCAGAAGAGTAGAGGAAAATAAAAGCGTAGAACAAGAATATGAACAAGCAAAACGGGAAATAAAAGAACTTGAAACACTTATAGAGGCGCAAACATTGGCAATTGAAAAATTGAGGGAAACAGCGAAACACGTGCGGGAAAAATTTCTGCCAGCAATAGAAATAAACATGAGCCAAATAATATCTCAAATAACGGGAGGAATTTACAAAGCAGTAAGACTAAACGAAGACTATAACATCGAAGTACTAGATTCTAACGCAGGAAAATTCATATCAAAGGACATATACAGTGGGGGAACCGTAGATCAATTTTTACTGGCAATGAGACTAGCCTTCATACTATCCTTACTTCCACAAACAAAACAAACATACCCGCAATTCCTGTTTTTGGATGAGCCTTTAGCATCTTCAGATCAAAACAGAAGAACTAACATAATAAACCTTTTAACAAAAACGTTAAGCAAAGAATTCAAACAAATAATATTAATAACGCACTTAGACATAAACCCGCAAAACACGAGAACCATAACAATAAACCAAGGAAAAATAACATCTAATTCATAAATGAAATAATAGTTTAAGTTGCAGATTCTTAAACTTCATTATTGTTGGTTTCTTTCGTATTTTGGAATCTTAGTTTTACTAAACTTAATTGGAATAGCGATTAAATGTGGCAATCTAGTTAGAAATGAAATGTTAACAAAAAGTTTATTATCGATTGGAAAATTATGACTATAGGTGTATTACATTGAGTGTAATCAGCATACGTATTGATGAAGAAGTAATAAAAGAATTAAACAACCTAAGAAAGTTAAAAGGATATAAGTCACTAAATGAAGTAATAAAAGAAGCCATAAAAGAATACATTCTTAAGAATAAATCCCTATGGAGCAGTAGAGAAGAAGTTTACAACTATTTCAAAAAGAAGAATAAGAAAATCCGTGGGTTAGAGGATATTCATAGAGAGGAGGAACTATAGTGATCTATTTGGAGGCTTCAGCATTATGGGCAATGTATTATGGAGAACCAGGAGGAGACAACGTTATCTGGCTTTTAAATAACTATGAGTGTTACACTAGTGAATGGAGCATTCTAGAGCTAAGCAGAGCTGTTTCGAAAAGATACAATCAAGGGGAAATAACGAAAAGGGAAGCTGACGCACTAAATATCTTCATATTGGCTGATATTGAAAAATTGACGCGAGAAAACAAATTAAAACTTACAAAAGTCACTTGGAACCTTATTAAAAAAGCTTATCATCTGATTTTTCCATTGAATCTTTACGCATCTGATGCACTACATCTTTCAACAGCACTACACTATAAAACAAAAGTAATGTTTGTAGATGACTTTCACTTTACACGATTAAAGAATAAAGTCAAAAAACTAAGGATATTATCGATAACAGAAAACAGAGAGAATATACAAAAGATATTAAGTAAATAGCTTACTATTCAATTTCAATGGCTCAAAGCCTTCGCTGCTAACTTACTCCTATTTTTTCCACTCTTATGGTGTCTGTTGCTCCAGCAGTCATACCTGCGGTTAAAATCACTATATCACCTAGGGTAATTTCCTGTTTCTTCTTAAGAAACTCAATTATCTTCGGAAAAGCTTTCTGAGGATCTGTTTCATCTATAGTATATGATTTTATCCCTCTAAGTAACCCTAACTGTCTTGCAGCTTTCAACATTGGAGTAAACGCGTAGACACTGTTTGTAGGCCTATATCTGGCAAGCCTGTAAGCAGTAGTTCCTTTTCTTGTATAGGCTGCGATCTTTGCTTCTAAAGACTCAGAGAGCTGAACAATACCGTGAGCAAACCTATCGTACAATTCTTCCTCCCTAGGTTCAACCTCCATAATACTACCCTTTTCACCTTCCAAAATTATTCTGTTAAGCCATATAACACTTTCAACAGGATATTTGCCGATTGCTGTCTCCCCAGTTAAAAGCAATGCGTCAACTCCTTCTCTAATCGCTGTCACTACGTCTACAACTTCCGATCTAGAGGGCACAGGATTTTCACACATAGAATCAAGTAGCTGTGTTCCAATTAAAACGGGTTTTCCCAGCTCTCTAGTTGTTTTAACAATGTTCCTTTGGACTTCAGGTATTTTTTCTAAATCATAGTAAATTGCCAAGTCTCCTCTAGCCACAAGAATAGCGTCACTCTCCTTAACTATCCACCTAAGGTTTTCGACACCTTTCTTGGTTTCGATTTTCGATAAGATTTTAATATTTTCTCCACCTAAACTGTTAAGTATCTCTCTTAGCCCTTTTACGTCCCTAGCAGTTCTGACAAATGACAGGCCAATATAGTCAAGGTCTTTTTCAACAGCAAACTTAACATCTTGAACATCCTTTTCACTTAATGTTGGAAGAGGAATATCCTTATTTTTAATTGCTAATGTTTTCTCGCTTTTAATAACACCGTCAACAAGAGCTTCAGCTTTAATCTTAAAGTCTAAAACACTTCTAACGTTTAAAACGACCCTTCCACTTTCAATTAGAACAACATCTCCCTCTTCAATCATACTATAAAGTCTTTCATTAGGTATTGGAATTTCTCTTTTCTCAGCGTCGCCTTTCTCATCGTTAATTAAATATACGGTGTCTCCCCGTTTTACAGGTAAGTCTTCAATTTTGCCGACTCGAACAACAGGTCCCTGTAAATCCCCCACAATGGGAATAAAAAGCTTTTTGCGTTCCTCTATCTCTCTAATAACTTTTATAATCTTTTCTTTCTCCTCATGTGTTCCATGTGAAAAATTCAGTCTAAAACCGTCAACTCCAACCCTTATGAGTCTCCAAATCATATTTTTGCTAAATGTTGAAGGACCTAAAGTAACCAAAATTTTAGTCTTCCTCATAGCTACATCTCCAGATTATCAGCAATTAGTTCAACATAAATAAAGTCACGAATATATAAAGTGAGTGGTAATTAAAGTCTAATATTTGATCAGATTCTGTACTTCTGTTAAATACAACAATTTCAAAGTGTTTGTGTATTATATGTTTTTGCATTTTATTCTCACTCAGCAAGCTGATGCAGAAATGCCAAAAGAATATTTGCGATACTCAATGCTTCCAGACTTCCTAAAATACGTATATTCAAGAGTAGAGGAAATAAGCAAAAAGGCCGGCGGTTCTTGGTGGTCGATAGTTTTGATGCGGTTTGTAATTTCTTAAACATGCTCCTTGAAGAGGTTGCCACTGAGTTTATAAACTTTGCTCAAAGCTTAGAAAAACATCAACATCAGTCCTTTAAATTTTCGAGAAACATGGAAAGGTTTTCGTATACGGTGAAAACCGTACACAGAGATTTTTTGAGCAGCATTTCAAGAAAAAGACAAACAGATAGAAGTAAGCTTCATACCAATAACATAGTATTTTCAAATTTCAATTAACCAGTATGTCGCAGTAAATAAGGCGGCGAAAGAAAAATATAGATTAAAATTGACAAGCAAAACGGTGGCAACGTCCCTGGCGTAGCATTCATAACTTAGGAAACTAAATGAAATGCCATTATATTCCGATAATTCTTTAAGAGTGATCGCATTTACATTTAGAACAAATTGAAAACAGTTTTAATAACTTTGTTTTGGAGGACGGTTTTGTTGATTGCAGCAGTCTTTGATATTGATGGAGTATTAATTGATCCGAGCAAACGTTTAGAAAAGTGTTTAGAGGAGCAGGGAGTAAAGTCTTTCAAAGACTTAGATAGACGTAGAAAAGAAGCCTTTTGGAAATGTTTCTTAAGTGATAAATATATGGATTTAGATGAACCAATCATTGAAAACATAAGATATGTGCAAAAATTGAAGGAAAACGGTGTAAAAATCATATTGCTAACTGGTAGAAGAGAAGATACGCAAAAAACCGCAACTCTATCGCAGTTAAACAAGTGGAAAATACCCTATGACAAAATCTTTTTTAGAAGGAAAAACGATCGCAGAAAAGACTACATGTACAAAGCAAGCATAATAAAACTCCTATTAAAAAGAAACTATAAAATTCTAGAAATATGGGATGACATGGAAGAAGTAGCTAAAAAACTAAAAGAAATAGCCTCAGATATAAAAATCATACTTTACAACCCCTATACGAAACAAAAAACAATACTATAACTCCAAAATCAAAATAAAAGCATAATTAAAATAAAGTATAGTCAATCAAGACTTAAAACCCAAGAAATCAACACACAATAAAACACTTTAGTTTCTCTAAGTTCTCGTTTAACATCTGTGACCCTTCTTTTAGACAACCACTCCTTAGCAACAATTGTCTCAAAACTTCTAGTAACCTTTTTTATTGTTTTTAAATTCAATAAAATATTGTTTTGACGTATAGATAAGTGAAAATAATATGAGGGAAAATAAAAGCTTTAAAATGCTGTCAATTTCGTAACAATTCTTTAGTTCAAAGTAGTAAAACAAAAACGCGTAACTAAGTCAAAACAAGTAACATCACATCTTGAATGTAAGACAACGTTAATATACCATTTTACACCACTTTGTTATAGTACCTATAATATCACATTAAAATCTGAGGTAGAGTAGCTATGAGCGATGAATATTGCCCATATTGCGGAGCAAGACTACCTGCAGGCGCAGTTTTCTGTCCAAATTGTGGCGCAAATGTAGCAGAGAAAAAAGCAGCTCCACCAGAAAAACCAGCTGCACCACCAACCCCACCAGCACCATCTGTTCCAGCTAAACCGATAGCAACCGTCGGAACAGCTATTGCAACTATTCAAGACGCAGTTAGAAGAAGAGCAGAGACAGATGTTAGAATGTCAGGTGCTTGGATACTCGTTGTAATATTTTCACCCGTGCTTTTAGCTGTTGGCATTATAATACTACTTATGGGATTGTTTTCTCCGATGCTGTCTTTAATGGGCTTTGGTATAGTTCTTATTGCAACAATTTTAGCCGCAGTTCTCTACTACAAGCTAATAAACAGGAGAAACAATCACTTTATGAGAAGCAGAGTGTTAAGAGAAGGATTAATCAGATACATTGAAAGTAAAGCTGAAGAACTAGGAAAATCACATGACATACTTTCCGAACTTTCCACAATGAGGATGGTACACTCAGAACTAAG
>Ga0190309_1000083_pt1 | contig 32815 bp, 52 predicted proteins | sample 48700767_MG_FD_161656 | JGI IMG/M metagenome (GOLD analysis project Ga0190309, IMG submission 161656) | Hydrothermal vent sediment bacterial communities from Southern Trench, Guaymas Basin, Mexico - 4870-07-6-7_MG | ecosystem: Environmental > Aquatic > Marine > Hydrothermal vents > Sediment ... | reverse complement strand
TCGTGCTCACCACCACCTTCAAAAAACTTTTTGTATGGCATCTTATTCCTCCATTTTAGGTTTAACTCCTACAGCTTTGTCTATATCCCATTCGTATGCTTTCAATCTCAAAATTGTAAATCCTCGGCTTTTCAAGAAACTTATAAACTTATCAAGCTCTTCTTCTTCACCACGTCCTGCCTTGTAGTAGCAATAAGTCAGAGGTCTTGTTGATTTCGTTGGCTCGATAATTATTTCACCATTTTTTGTAAAGTTTACGATGTATCTCTCAGGCGTTGCAAATAGCTTCATCCATTCCATGATATCAGAAATTCTCTCAAATACTTTTCTTGGCATTTTTATCACCTCACTCTCTAATATATAGGTTCTTCCCAATCAGCTTTACTTATTGCTTCGATAACACACTGAGTAAGTCGAACAACAGCTTCTTTTAGTTCATCTATATCCTCTGCAAGTTCTACTTCTGTTATTCTCTTTTCTATTTCTTTTCTATCATTACTATATATTGTTATCATTTTTTCTCACCTCATTATTTCAATAACAATTCTATTCTTAGAGACTCTGATTTTTGTTGGTCTCCTCCTTTTTGAATATTTTGTCTCTCTTTCAGTATCGAACTCAGGACATAACTCCTTGAGTCTACTTACTACTTGAAAAGGTACTGATATTCCTATACTCGATGAAAATCCAATTGTAGCTTCTGTATTCTCATCAAAATTCCAATATCTGAAGAACTCTTCTTCTTCAGGTGCTAAACGAGAGGTACGAAGCACCATCTGTCTTCTCGTTGCTCTGCCCAGAATACACTTTACTTCTCCTCTCCTTGTATCAATGTAGTCAATTATACCTGCTTTCTTAAGTTTTGAAATTATTGGATCTGATTTGTTTACTGGTATTCCATACACTCTATCCAAGTATCTCTCAATGTCATCTTTGTATGCCCAAGAAACCTCACCTGCATCTACTGCTACTTTATTCCACTCATTCACTAACACACTTTTTACTTTCTCATACAAATTTTCTACCATTTTCTACTCCATTTTTTCTACTTTTTGAAAAATTGTTACCATTCTCACCCTATGATTCATGCCCTGAATCAATCCAATCGTTCCAATAACCTTCCACTGCTTTTTGGAGAACGATGGAAATCTTGTATCTAACCAAACGAGAAACCCACCTTTCTTTGTTATATAGTAACAATCCTTTATTACGGCAGGCTTTGAAAAAGGTTTACAACCGTATATTTTAAAATCTCTCTCTTCATAAGGTGGGTCTGCAAGTATCAAATCAAATTCTCCTTCTGAGAAGTAATGACGTAACTTTCTTACATCTCCACAGATATCCGGATTACACTCTGGATTGATGTCAAAAGTAACTTCACCCTCGTATTGTTTTTCTACTACTCCTGAAAAAAGATGTAAAACTTTTCTGCAATCTGGGAATAGGCTTCTTACTCGTTCAAGATAATGTAGTGGATATGCACCATAGAAACTAAACCCTCTCTCATTTGCTGTATTATGCCAAGCACCAATTAGCCAAAAACCATAAATAAGCTTGTTATGAACGTGAAGCTTACTCCACTTCGGAAATTTTGTGTTGTATATTCTGATTCTATCTTCGATTGTTAGTAACTCTGGTTTTGTGTTATCAATTCTCTTCTGAACCATTTCACTACTCACTACTCCTCACTCTCTTGAAGAATATCTTTTAACCGATTTAATTCTAGACTCCACGCGTCAAACTCCTTGATAACGTTTATAAACTCTTCAATATCATGCCTTCGTAGTTTCCAACGTTTTTCTCCATTTTTATCTACTGTGTAAGTTATATGCAAGAGTTCATGATAAACTAATGCTTCTCGCTGTTTCTCACTAAACTTATCCCATGAAGGTTTATGAATTAGCACAACATAATCGTAATCTGAGAGAAATCTCCAAACTCCCCCTGGTTTTTGTATCTTACCAGCGTACTCTGAGCGCTTTTGAAGAGCAAAAAGATATTTTATCTTTGCTTCTTGTATTCCGTCTATAAGTGGCAGGCTACTCATAATGTCCCTTGCTACTGCTTCTACTTCAGGTGCATCTATATATCGCATTTTCTACCTCCAAAATTTTACAACTCAAATCTTCTTCGAACAACAATTTCATCTTCAGCGTATGCTTTTGGACTTTCCCAGACCCTTACCTTTAACTTGAAACCATCTGATAAACTCTCTTTTATTCTCTTAATAATCCACAAAACAATATTTTCTGCTGTAGGTTGCTCTAAACCCTGTATCTCATTAAGGAATTTATGATCGAGTGTATCAATTATATCACTTATTTTTTGAAAGTCAAATATCATTCCATATTTGTTTGGTGTTCCCTCAATCCATACTTCAACTCGCCATGTATGTCCATGAATGGAATCGGCACATTTCGACTTGTATGGTAGTTTCAGTATATGGGCACTATCAAAAGTTTTTGTTCTATATATTTTCATTTTTTCTCTTAATTCCTCCTAAAATCTATTTTAACTTCGTAATTCAAACTTAAGCTCTCATGAGATACACCACTGATACACCACTAAACTATTAAGAATTAAAAAAGTAAATAGCCTTTTTAAATGTTCCTTACATAAAGAAGGTTGAAAAATTACAAAACTCTGTATTTTTCAACCTTCTTTATGTAGTTTCTTCGATCATCGAAGAAGTTTGTCTCTACAGTGTATCTTATTCTCATCACTACTCAAAAAATCCAGGACTGAATTTCTTTGCTTCCTCCTTCATAGTTGGTATGTAATATGTTCGTACTCGAATTCTACCAAAAGCATCCCTATGAATTTCTTTTCTTAATTTCTTCTTTCTACATAATGATTCTAAAGTCTCTCTTACAGCCTCCATGTTATATCTTACTTTATTGATTGTTAATGTCTTGAAACCAACGTCTCCAAAACATCCATGATGCTTCTTGATTAAATCCATCATTTCAGTTTCACTTGGTTTTCTCTTTTGTGTTTTTCTCTTTTGTGCCATTTACAACACCTCCTACTACAATAATATGTATTATTTTCTTCCTTTAAAAATGTTTACATCAAAAGGTATTCCACCTAACTTTTCTTGTTGTTTCTGGGCTCAATACTACTGAATTCGATTCCTCATCATAGTCAAACTTCTTACCTTTTATATCAATTTTTCTCATCTCATTTCACCCCCTATTAGTAACATATTTACTTTAGTGATATATAAAAGTTTTTGTTCCATGTATTTGAAATTAATTCTTACAAATTGAACTATATTGAGAAGTATTTCCTAAAAATTTTATAGTAAGCTGGATATCTACTCTTTGCTTCTCTTTTTCCTTCTGTAACTAGAACTGCAACAAAATCTGCAAAGAATTCATGTGGCTTATTGAAGCGTCTACCTGAGATAAATGGATCTTCATGCCAGCTCTTTCTATCTTCAACAAACGCTTCAACAAAATCTCTTCTATGACTTATCATGTTATGTTGATGATCAAACGCATGTGCTAACTCATGTATTATATCAAACTCATCACCTATAACTTCATAAGCATTTAAAACTAGACTTTTAGTTTTTGGCTCGTACAAAGCGCTAACAGCACCTCTCTGTAGTATTGCCCTCATCGTTCCTGGTAGTTTTTTGATACTATTCTTTTCATCGTACAAATAAATTGTGTTTACTTTAATTTTCAATGGAAAACGCCTTAAAATTCTTTCTACTTCCTTTTTTGCTTTTTCATATATCTGCCATTGTATTGCTTTTCGAGAAAAGCAAAGATTTACATACTTTGGCACTTTACTCCCTCCTAGTAGTAACATATTTACTTTAGCTCTCTCACAAGTTATTCTCTTTCTTTCATTGCCTTAATTAATTTCAATGTTTGAGATTGTACATAACTCTCATTCGTTGTCCATAACTTCTTATGCATTATTTCATGCACTACTATCTCTAGTGCTTTCCATTTTGGAAGTTTAAGGACATCTCTATGCAAAAACATTTTCTTGATTCCTACTGAGTATGCAAAGCACTTCTTGCCCCCTTTCACAGGGATTCTCTTTACTATTCTGATATCATATCCTGTTAGTTTTTGCTCTCGTAGTTTTTTCTTTATCCACTTCCAAACCTCTTGTTCTTTCAAAGTTAAGTCTTTCTTTCTCATCACTATAGAATAAAAGTTTTACACATAAAAATTATACCTTTTGTTTATTTCCAAATAGATCCACGTGAAGGCGGGGACTATATTTGATGTTATGCTTTACACAATACCACCAAACACGTCTTTTTATTTCAATATCTCTCCCCTCATTAAAAGTTGTGAGGGGCATCAGATAATCAGCGTATTTGATTAGGTTTAATCCAACACTCCTCAAGTCAGTTACAACTTTGATATAGATATTTTTATTTTTATCCTTCTGTTCATACCAGTATTTCGCGTCTGCCTCAGTTTTAGGTGAAACAGTTACTATATCAAACAAACTCCTATCAAATTCATGATTGACACCATTTGTTTCAACAGTATAGTACTTTTCCTTTACTGCCCTAATAACTTTTGTTATACTTTGAATTTTAAAAGGTTCAAGGGGCTCACCTCCTGAGAACATTATCCAGTCCTTGTCTGTTCTCTTAACTATCTTGATAATCTCATCATCAGGAATTTCTGTTCCTTCATCCCATGAAAACTTTGTATCACAGTAGCTACATCTGAGTTGACACCCACTCAATCTAATTATGAGAACTGGTGTACCAACTAACACTCCTTCACCTTGAATCGTTTCATAAGGCTCTTCTGCTATTCTCATTTTTCTTTCTATAATATCTATAATGTACTTTGCTTTCTGATATCATGAACCACACGTCTTCTCAGTGCTTCGTATCCGTGGTCGAGATAGTAGTTTATCTCATTGAATGCCTGAATTGCTCTCTTACTCTTAGCTTCTAGGTATGAAAGAAACAAGTCTTCATCATCTCTTATTGCATTCAGGTATCTTACAGTTCTTATTTTCTCGTAAAGGTTATGTATCGTCATCAAACTTGTACTGTAGTCAGTAACATTGTGAAAAAACTCTGCAGGATTCTCTTGTTCTTCATTCAAAAAACTGCATACAGGACAATCACATGGTAGGAGTTTTATTTTTGTAGGAGAATACGTATTTCTTCTCCTCCCAAAAAACATCTTTTTATTATCATAGTAGAACCGATACGATGAATATCCTTTTGCTTCCAGTACTAAAGTTGCTGTATCAAACGTAATATTTGTTTCAAAAAATTTCCCCATGTATGATATGATAGGTATTGTACTTGTTCCACTCACTCCTAAAATATGAATCCTTTTAAACTGATTAGCATGAGCAAAAATCAATGCTCTTGCTACTCCTACAGGATCAGAAGGTGGTTTTGGTGCAATTGCCCAACCATCTAGATTTGCTTCATTGACTATATTGTACCATGCTTCAATCCTTTTGAGGTCAGTACCACCTTGTAAAACGTTGTATATCTTTACGTTACTTTCTCCTGCTCTCTTCTCCTCAACAAGTTTTGCATTTTTTACTGTTATTTTTGCACATTGTATCATCTCGTCCCATGGAAGAGGTTTGACATCTGAGTGTCTTTCTTTGTGTTCTATCTTGACAGGTGGTCTATCAAGTACAAATCCAATATCAGCGATATCCTCCTGATGCCTAAGAACTCTCATTTGTCCTAATTTTTCGTTCAAGTTCAACTGCTGAAATCCCCCACTGTCAACAATCAACGTAACATCTGAACCAATCTCATACTTCTTCCGTAGTAGAGAGCCTTGACTCAGTGAGTAGTAGGCAGAAATAAGAACGTATTTGTGCGAAAAGATTCCATCTGGTAGCCACCACCCTAATCTATGTCCATTCAGCTTGTACCTCAGGCATGCCCTGAGGACACCTGTTCCTACACTTGGTACATATATTACTTCATTTTTTCTCATTTTTCTCTCCTAACAATATGATTTGATTACTTCAATCATTCTATCTACACTTTCATCTGCCCCAAATATATCCCCAGTGTTGTATGGATGCTCAAGATAGTACAGTACCTTATCTACACACTCAGCGAAACTATTGTACAATAACTCTCTAGGTAGAAACTCAGGATATGATAGCGAATTGGGGCATATAGGAATACATTGTAGTACTGCACTCTCTCTTATTGCATACCCAAAATTCTCCTGAAGGGCAAATGAAACTGATACTTTGCTCTTACTCAAGAGTTCATAGTACTCTTTTTTACTCAGGCCACGTTCCATCGTTTTGATAAATTGTATATCTTCGCGCTTTGTTCTTTTCTTTATCTCTCTCTCCAGTACCTCAAATAGCTCAGGCTGTTTTTCTTCATGGAGGCGACCTAAGAATAATACTATATCTTCACGCTCTTTAAATTTTCGAGGTTTTGATATCCTTAATACCTCGTTTCTATCAAAAGGCAATCCAGTAACGTGTATTTTCTTCCTTAAATTTGGATACCTCTTGATTATTTCGTTTTTATGAAATTTACTCCCAACAAATATTCCGTCGAGTGTAGATAACCAGTACTCTTCTTGTAACTGGTACTCTTCACCCATTTTGTTGATATCATCTGTTCTTATGTATGTTCCAGAATGTTGAACGCCGAATATCTTTACCTCCATGTCCGACATTCTCTCGATATACCTTATAAGCTCAATAGGGAACTGAACATCATCAATGAAAATCACATCACCTGATTCTATCTGTTTGTTTCTGAACATCTGAGCTAATTTCATCACTTGAGATGATTTATAAAATATTGTTCCATAAGGATCTAGAAACCCTTTTCCCTTATTTGTTTCAATTCTATTCACTAAAGATTCCCCTTGTATCATGATAAAAGGGATTCGATTTCTCTCGAATCCCTCTGAGTACAACTGCCTCGTCATACTTGTATATCTCTCGTCTAAGATTTCTAGAGGAAGCCATATCAATTTCATGGTTCATACGTTACAATTCCACTATTCTCTCCATCTTCGTTTACTTCTACCTTGTATTCTCTGTCATATCCGTACATTGATAGCAAATAGCAAAGCAATGCTTCAGCTATCTGCTCACAGCTCATAGTTCCAAATTCTTGGTCAGGGAAAGTTGCCTTGAAGAAGTTATCTATCTCTTTAACTACTGTAAAGAACTCTAGCTCTCTATCTGCGTCATTGACCTGAATAAGGACTCGAATACCAAAATTATGCCTATGTCTGTTTCTCAAGAAAGAAACACTGTCTGGAGCTTCATCCCAATGATGAAACCCAATATAGTTTGTTCTCACCTTGATATACTTTTTTATTTTCATTTCTATTTCTTCTATTTTCATTTTCTCGATAGAATCAAATTTAAACACTCTTCTTTTAGGCTTTTATCTGTATAGAAAACACCCCGAACTGCTGATGTTAGCATTTCTCCATCACTTTCAACACCTCTACAGAGCATACATGTATGTGTCCCTTTCATTACTACCATGACCCCTTTTGGATTTAGTACTTCTGTAAGATAGTCAGCTATATCGTTTACAAGTTTCTCTTGAAACTGTGGTCTTTTTGAAAAATGCTTTACAATCCTTGGTATCTTACTCAACCCTAGTATCTTTTTATCTGGAAGATATGCAACGTGGCACAAACCTTCGAAGGGGAAGAAATGATGAAGACATAGTGAATGAAATGGTATATTTCTGCACACAATTAGCTCATCGTATCCTGGATTGTCAAAAGTTTTGATTCGGAGTTCTTCCTTGAAGCCCTCTGTAAATTCACTCCATGCTTTAACTATCCTGAAAGGAGTCTCGTAGAGATGATCAACTACGAGACCCTCAGGATAACTATCAAATATCCCAAGTCTACCTAAAACCAGTCTTATGTACTCAGATAGCTCTTTTAGTTCCTTCTCAGTTAATTTTTCCTTATTCATTTTTTTCTTCCTCAGCTGTACTTTCTTCCATTACTCTCAGAGCTAATCCCAGTACCAACTGATAATCACTTGTCTTATCAATTATTGCTAATGGCGAAGTCTTATCCAGTCTTAGCTCAACTTCCTCGCATATCACAGAATCGAACATACCTTTCAAGTAACTTGTATCTACCACAACAGAAAAACTGCTCTCCACATTAACATCTGATATTTTCTGCTCGATTAAGTACCCATCTACCGTCTCTTGTTTTACTGTTAGACTGCTATCATTGATTGAGAAGAATGTCTCCTTCTCCCCTAACCCTTCTAGCTCTCTCCCAAGTTTTGGGATTTTTACAACTACTGGATACGTCTCAGTAAAAACAAACCCAGTCTCTTCCTCTCTCAAGAAATGTGGTAGCTTAACTTGTCCCTTATTGTGCTCAATCAATGGGACTTTTATTTTCTGCTGAGCAGTGCGTATTGTCATCTTGTCCTTCTCAATCTTTATCTCCACAGTGTCATCAGATAGTTGCTTTGTGAGTTTAAGCAGTTTTTCTGCATTTACTGCTATGTACCTCTCTTCTCGTTCCTCTACATGATACCCATTGAAGAACTTCTCTTGAAATATACTGCAACTTGCGATGACACTTGCAATATCCCTGTTCACCGTTTTAAGGTATTCTTGTCTCAAGAAAATCGCTGGCTCTTCTATCAAACCATTTATACTTATCGCTCTCACTAGACTCTGAAACCTTGCGGTTTCGACCTCCAAACTTATTCCCATATCTTTTTTCCTCCTATTTGGAGCATGATTTTTCTCTTACAATTTTGTTTGCTTGGAATTATTATCTTCAAGATTGATTCCTATTACACTTAAGATTGGCTGTACTTTACTAATTACAGTAGTTTGTTTCATTCTCTCATAATCTACAAATATCTCATACTCACTTAAATTAGTATCCTCATTGAAGCAAATTACATTCGTAGGAGGGAGTCCCTTAACCCCCTTCACCCATAGGAACTGAACCTTATCACCAGGATGGAAGTTTGTTCCTAAGTGTGTGTTACTATAAATTGCACCTCTTATGTGTGGCGTATTTGCTTTGTACTTCTCAAACGGTTTTGAAATTCCTCTACTAATTCCTATCTCAGATAGAGGAACTTTTGAAAACTCTTCTAGCTTCTTACTGACAAATTCCTGTATCTTTTTCTTATCAGCGCCATAGAAAACGAGCTTAAACAGCTCGTTAAGTAGATTTCTTGTAAAAGATGACTGGTCTGTACGAACATTTTCAAATCCTTTTGCATCAATATAGTCACAGTCACTTCCATTATATACTACTCTCATAGCATATCTCTTCTTAACACCTGTCAAGAGAAGATACTTGAGGTACTTCTCAAATTCAAGTTTTAAATCTGTACGAGCACCATACTGCTCTTCAAAATAACTGTTGATACTTTCATTCAATTCATCGCAAAAACCTTCAGCTTTTTCAAATGGTATTTGTACAAATATAGAATCTGTATCTGCGAGAAGAACTTTGTATCCCTTACTTTTTGCAAAATGAATAAGGTACTTTATCCCTTCTCTTGCTATTTCTGTTACTTTTGCAGCTAGTTCAGGTCTATAGAGGCGAAACTTGTTGAATGCTAAAACGCCATACGTAGCATTAACAATCCCTTTTACTGCCTGCCTTTTGAGATATAGAGATTTATGTTCCTGAGACCCAGGCTGTGCTCTCTTCATTTCTGCTGTTACTCGTTTTTTCTCAATCATCAATCTTTGAATTAACTCAGAAACTATTCCATCTTTGCTTCGATCTATGTTCCCATTTCTATCAATATTCTCAGGTGAAAGTGAGAAATTTAAGATTATTGATGGATAGTAACTCGAAAAATCAAAAACAGCTATATTCTCATACAATCCTGCTTTTTCTGCCATTACATAAGCTCCTTCATACTGCTCCTTTTTTGTATCTTCTGATTTTGTTGGCAGAGCGATTCCTCTTTCTTTTGCTATCCTGAGTAACATTGTATCAATCAGAATAGAACTTATCAGAGTATTCTCAATACTCTCTAATCCAGTGAGATACTTCAGTTCCAAGAAATACTTAATAAGTGAATGCTTCTTGTCAATTTTATAGATATACTCTACATCTTTCCTATTGTACTCTACGAATTTTTCTATGTCTGTCTCGTAATACCCAATTGAACCTTTGAATGTCTCAATACTCTCATGCTTCTCTATTCCTTCGATTTCAGCTATCCTCTTTAAAGTGTACGATGGCTGAGAAAATATTTTCTTGTAAGCCCCAAGCATATCAAACAGTTCAAATCTTCTTTCATCTATCCAATTGAGATGTAGCTTTTTGAAACGATTTCTTAAGTACGCAAAATCAAAATTGATAATATTCCACCCTGTGATTATATCAGGGTCAATCTTTTCAATTACATTAGAGAAAGCACAGAGCAAATCCTCTTCTGTTTCTACATATACTACAATATTATCATTTTTCTTATGAACACCCTCACTGATGTCCCTACTGGGAAGAAGAATGTATGTAAAATATTTATTACTCTTGTTTGTTCTGAATGAGAAACTTATCACAGGCTCACTTGCTTTCTCAGGTGTTGGAAAACCTTCTTTTTGGAGTACTTCAATATCAAGAAACATTATCAAAGGTTCAATATCAACATCACATGGTTCTATATCATTTTTTGTTATGAAAAATTGCTCCTCTGGAAACTCAATACCTTTGTAAATACCTTTATCTATAAGGAAACGACGAGTGTAAATTACGTCTGCTTCCCATGTTTTTGAATACCTTGTTCTCTCCTTCCTTACACGAGAAGGGTCATCAGTATAAATTTTTCTGAGACGCTCGCCATATATCCCTTTGTATTCGCCAGTACTATCTTCTACATAGAAGTAAGGCTGAAAATCGAGGATAGTAACCTCTCGTTTGTTATTATCTTTTGTTCTTACCCAAAGATCCACAAGACATCCTCTACGATGTGCTGATACTATCAATCCTTTCATTTTTACCTCCCACTCCACCAATAGTAACCTTCATTTGTATCACAACCAAGAACTTCACATAGTTTCGAGTTTGAACAAGGCTTTAATTTCTTTTCAAAAATTTTCTTGATTTGATATTTTGTTGCTCTTTCATCAAAATCCTCCCAATCTAAGTCCTTAATAATTTCAAGGACTTGATCTTCGGAGAAACCAAGAAACATTAGCTCACTTACGAGATCTAATCTTACTATATGCGGTGGATTTGGCTTTGTTACTGCTTCAAAGACACATGGACGAACAAGTTCCTTTAAGATTTCCATGTCTGGTACCGAACTTATACTCATTGTATCCTGAGGTGCAATACTCTGAGTTTCATTACTAATCCTCTGAGAGAAATCTATATTCACTAGTTCAGGAATTGATTTCAATATTCCACGAGTGAAATGTAATGTACGAGTACGAATACGCGTACTATAATTCAATATTTCTTCTGGGGTCATTTTTTGAAAATTAGTAGGTAATGGAGCACAATAGTGACTATTGTTCATTGTATTTGGAACCCGTATCATTCTCCTGAGGTCACCTATCAAGTGTGTATCAACAGTTTCTATTCCTTTCGATAGATCCCTTTGTAGATGAGCAAGATAGTACGTAGCGATATCTCTCGATAGTTTTTTCGGCTTCAATAATCCATATACATGAAATCCCTTGCTACCAGAAAATACAACTGAACAAGGGATACTTTTCTTTTTTAATCTCTCAGCAAGAACAATTGTATCCTCAAGTGCTTTGTTTAAGTTTGTTTTACAATCTATATCAAAAACAAATTTGTCAATAGTTATTTCAACATTAGTATCATACAAAGATACATACACTCCTTTATTACTACCTGTCATTAACACTAAGTAACGATGAAGCTCTCTTGAGCTATTAATCTCTCTGCGATAGAACGAATTTTTCTGAAGAGGATTTGGAATCCCTATTTCTCGTGGAAAGATACTGAATAAGAAGTCTACAATTTTAAAGTCCATAGGAAACACCTCGTAGGTGAATAAAAGGAGGAGAGAAGGAGGGGGAAGGAGAGAGGAAGAAAGAATTAGCTGTTTTGGAGGTGAGATGAAAAACCGATCGTCAACTCATATCATTGTTGCTATTTTGCTACCTAAGGATAATATTCTGAGGGTTGAGCGTTTCATTGAGAAGCCAACTCATATCATAGTTGTTTCTATTCAGTCTCCTCCTCCGAAACCTCCCCACATCCTAGTATATCCGATATTCCCCTATTTATTGCAACAGTTATCGCCTTCATTAGTACATTCCCCTCATTCGCCGCTCTCCTTCCTCCTTTTGTAAAGAACTTGTCTTCGCTTGTTGCTACTCCTTCTGCTACTATCGAAGCACCTGCTGGATGCCAGACTTTCACTGTTGCTATGTACATGTATCCTCCGTTCTCCATTTTCATCTTTTTGACATTCTTTATGTCCCAGCTCAAACCAAAGAATCTCGCTAATTTTCGCCATCCACTTCGCTTGATGTAGGGTGTTCCTTGTCCTTCAATCGTAGGTGCACCATCATCCCCTATCCAGAGGATATCATTACTTGAAAGAACTTTTCTCTTTGCATCTTCAAATTGTTTAAAAACTCTGACTGCATCTTCTACTGAACAAACTGGTGCTACGAAACTGTTACGCTGAACTGCCTCAGCTACTGGTTTAATAGCTTCTGTCTTCATAGTTTTCTCTTTTTCTTCCTTTTTCTCTACTGCACTCTCCTCCTCTAGTTCTATAACTTCAGCTTCTTCAGTCTTAGCCTCAGTCTCAGTTGATTCACTTACTTCAACTTCAGTTTCTGTCTTAGTCTCAGGCTCTAACTCAAGTTCAACTTCTTCTCCACTCGTCTCTTCTATCTCCTCTTCTTCTCCAATCTCTCCTTTTACTTCTTCAAGTAGCTCATCTAGTTCTTCTTCATCTATTACTTCTTCATCTTTTTCACTCATTTTTTACTACCTCCTTTATTCTTATTACTACTTTTGAATTCAACCACAAATCCAACAGGATAGACGAGAACAGCGTTCATGAATGGTTTTCTATCATTCTTTCCGATATCAATTGTTCCAAGAAACGCTAGTTCTGAATCCTCGTCCCATCTGTAAAATCTACTTGGAATCCAGACTGTTATAGTTTGTGGTATAATGATCGTATTTCCTTCAACTTTAACTGCTTCCTCTTCGTATGGCAGTGACTCATCTTTTATAGCGTACCCCTTCTTGAAACCTCTCCGAACAAGTCCCTCGATTAAATACATATCTGTTCTATCTATGTACCCTCCGTCATACTTTGATGTATGTGTAACCATATCTCTGAGTGAGCTCAGTTTTGGAAATTTACATATCTTTGTAAGGAACTCTTCTTCTGTCATCTTAAATCTTTGTGGATTCTCGAATTTCGTATCTTCTCCCGCTTCAATGAAATACCCCCTATCGTATAATTTCACTTTTTGATACACTCTGAGTAACTTTATTTTCTGCACAAGCGCTGCAAGTTTACCATTGAAAACAATCTCTTTTACTTCAAATTTCTTGCCATTTTTTACAGCTGCAAACATCGTTGATCGCATATTCTCTACCTTGTTCTCTGTTCCTCTTTTTAGTCTTGGTTCTGTAATTCCAATAGGAACAACCATTGAGAATACAGATGTTGGTTCTTTTGTCATGAACCTTGAAAATACTATCTTTCCAGCCCATATTTTCTTCTCTTCATCAGTTCCTTTCTGCTTCTGCACCTTTTCTGAGTTCAATACGTTTTTGTACTCACGTATTATCCGCTCAAGTTCTATTCCTCGTTTTTCACTGACTTGCTTTAAACTTTCCAGAACTTTGTCTGGGATACCATTTTTTTTCATTTTTTATCTCCTATTCTATTCTTCTCTTCATAGTAAAAATGTGATCTATACGCACCATTTACAAATGGGTACCATTTCAATTTTCTTTTTAGCCCTCTTCTCCCCTCTAGATTACTTGCCCCTTCCAACCACATCATACTAACTGGTACCAAATAAAGATTTTCTTCCTTTGTTATTTCAAGAAAGATTTGTTTCGCTGTGTTAAGAGAAACACCATGCAATAAAATAGTTTTAAAGAGAAGATCAGGAATATGATGACGTGTATTAGGTTTATACTGAACTTGTTCTCGCATCCAGTTTTTCAGATACACCCTTTGTCGTGGTGTCATTTTTTATTTTCTTCTCTCGTAGATCGCTCTACAAGCTCTCTTCATATATGTCTTCTTCCAATTCACAGGCAGGTTGGAATGTAACCCTTTTAAAGAAATCTATGAATATTTTTCCATCTTCAATAGTGATAGTGTAATCTCTTATTCCATGTTTCTCTAACATTCTTTCTTCTATCATTCTATACTACTTACTTTTTAACTCCTTTTTCTCCATCTCCCGTACCTCAACTTATCATTATAATGCTTCTCCATTTTGTGCGCAAAACCAGCCAAACCCCTAAAGATTAAAGCTAATCCAAGAAACGGTGTCATTATTAACTCCCATATCCACCGTTTTGTTAATAATCCAACAGTATGAAACAAAAAACCTATAATCAAAAAATAAGTCGTGTATCGTTCAAATCTATGCTCCTGCCTACCCCACCAAAACCCTTTAGCAAACTGACGTTTTTGTTGCTTCGTTGGTTCTATTTTCTTCATTCTATCTATTTATATCTATTTACTTTCCATTCGCTTCTTTGTGAAATAGAATTCAGTAATATCCTCGATATTTGGTTTTAGCCCATCCAGTACTATACTCTTTTTTGTTCTATCGAAACATTCCAAGGCTTTTATCCACTCGTATAACTCAAATCCATAAAGATGAACACTTGAATCAAGTAGAAAAATCATGTCTACTATATCTACGTTTTCATAGCTACCTGTTCTTATCATTCTTATGAGTTTCTCTTTTCTACTATCAGGATTTGAGATATATCCTTGTGAACCTTGTATAACTGCTTTTGCTTGTCTGAAATCAGTTACTTCAGCCTCTGACAACTTTGTGATATCCAAATCTGGAAGCTTCGCGAAATCAGATAGACTCGGTTTTGAGAAGTGGATAACCTTACATACACTCGTGATTCCTCGTATTTTTTGGTAGTAATTTGAAGTCAAAATAATTGGCTTTCTCGTGTTCTTTATAACATCTTTCAACTCGCTCAATCTCGCTTCGCTTGTATCAATCTCTTCCAATAATAGTAAAGAAGGTTCAAAAGTATTCTGTAGCGAAAGTTTTTTCAATTTCTTTAAAAATTTCTTGTCTCTTTGATCAGATGCATTGAACTCAATTACGCTGTACCTGAACTTCTCGGCTAATTGATAAGCCAGAGTTGTTTTCCCTGTACCTACGTGACCCCAAAGAATCAATCCTCTTTTCTCCTGTTGTTTCCAGTTTTTTAGCCATGATGACGCTTCTTTAACTTGTTTTTCAATAGATATTAGTTTCATTTTAGTAGATCCTCTAATGTGAGGAGTTCTACCTTAACTCCTTCCTTAGATTCTATCTCAAATTTTGCTTGCCTCGCACTTTCTGTGTATCCCTCTGCTGAAACTAATCTTATCACTTTCAAAGGCTTTGGAACATCATGGTGCCATAACGCATGTCCATAGAAACCATTTACTATTGTATCATTTATTTTATAAGTCTTCACTTGAATAGGTATTCCATCAGGAGTTATACCATCTACACCTTTATCAGCAGGTTTCTTAGCATTGAAAAATTCATTAACCCATTTTTCAAATACATATCCTTTTGACCTTGATCTACCTCTAATCATTCCTAAAACTGAGTCCAAAGTTCGTTCTATAATGATAGGTTTTAGAGGATTATCAAGCTTCATTTGACTACATCTCTTACTGATAGTAAGAAAAGAGTTCTCATTTATATCAATTCCTATCCATTTCCTATTTAATTCATGAGCTGCTATTACTGTAGTACCACATCCACAAAAAGGATCAAGAATTACGTCATTTTCATTTGAGGATGCTTTGATAATACGCTTTAAGAGAGCTAAAGGCTTTTGGGTAGGATAGTTAACATACTCTCTTGACATGTTGAAAACTCCTTTTATGTCCCAGACATCATCTCCTTTTACTATACTATAGTAACCATACTCATCTTTTCCTGTTACACTACCAGTAGACTCGTTCTTTAGATTAGGCTTAAAATCTAATCTGCGTTTCCATCTTTGAGGATTAAAGGTCCATCTATCAGATTTTGTATAAAACAGTATTGTATCATGTTTTCGTCCCCAATATCTATCAGACTTTGTACCCATGAAATAATGCCAAATTATTTCATTTCTGAAATTCTTGTAACCAAAAACCTCGTCCATTATCATTTTTAAGTAATGAGACGCTCGCCAATCACAATGGAGATAAATACTACCAGTTGATTTTAGCACACGATAACACTGTTGCAATCTTTCCATCATATAATACAAGTAAGATGCAAAATCAGGTCGCTGTAACGCAATATGTTTCAACCATTCAGGTGCTTGTTCATAAGTTCCTTTCTCTTTCCAAAACTTTTTTGAATCATCGTAAGAAATCTGCATTGCTCCAGGATCCCATTTCGCTTTTCTTGTAATAATAAAATTACTATTAGACTTCAAAGCTCTCAACTCAATATTTCTTCCATCATTAGTACTCAGAAATACTTTTCTAGTATCTTTATCAAGTTTTAACTTTATCATGATATCATTATCAAAAATATCTATTACTGTATTGTTATCTGATCTATAGAACTTTACTTGTTCTGTTAGTGTTATACCAAACTCATTTTTAAGAAATTCTATGAACTTTTTACTATTTAAAGGTGAGTTTGACCATTTAAATAAATACCCTATTTTACTACTCTCCTGTACTTTTCCAGTAAAAAATGGTGGATCTAAGTATATTAGATCAATACTTTCATCAGGTATATCATGTTTCATTACAAAAAGGCAGTCTCCATGATAGAATACATTTGTCTTCATTTGTACCATCTTTATTTCTACCTCCTAATTTCTACCTCCTAACAATGAATTGGTAGATAGGTATAAAATATTGAACCCTTAAAAGTTGATTGAAAAATTTTGATTATCACTAAATTTGGTATGTTAGAGGGGGAGTTTTTACAAAAACCTTATTCTCTTACACTTATCTTTATCTTATTAATTTCACCTCCTGATTGACTTTATCTTTACAACTCCTCTATTTTCAAACCTAAATCATCGAACCTGCAAAACAATGAATACTCACAATCTCCACAAAATCTATTTCTCTTCTTATTACTAATTCCTCGTTTCACTTGATTCAGGATATTTACAATCATTCCCTTGCCTTCTTTTAGCTCTTTTTCATGTAATATGTGCTCGAAGCCATTCAAACTTTGAAAGAATAGCACTTTATCCGCTTTTGATAGTAACTTGTAGACATACCCTTGTATCAAGAAATCCTTGTTCCACTTCCCTGTTTTCCAATCCACAACAATCACTTCTCCGTCTCTATCTCTGAATATAGCATCTATAATACCTTTCAACCTCCCATTACTGATTTTCTTCTCTACATCAATTATCTCCCACTTATTCTTGACCCTCTGTACCTCGAACTCCTCGAAATTTCCTAGATGAGTTAAATATCCTTTGTTCAAGCTTATTCCCAATCTTGGTGCTTCCTCGTTAACAACTGACTCAAGTATAGAATGAATATCTTGTACAGTAATTTGTTTTTTTCCTTCAATGATTTTTGTATAGTAGCTCTGAATGAGCTTGTGCAGATTTCTACCAAAAACATTATAAACGTTCTCTTTTGAGGGTAGAGGAGGTATTCCATAATCTTTTTGGCACCAGAACTTGAACGGACACTGAAGAAATGTCAAAAAGTTCCAAGGTGAAAGTGGAAATATTTTTGTCATTTTATGTACCGCTCTATAACTCTTATAGCTGCTCGTAATCCATCCTCCTTACCGGTCTCGTAGATATACTCTCCTGATTCATTTATCTCATTTTTCTTTTGTTCTATTCCTTTTATGATTTCTTCTATCTCTTTGATTACATCCCCTATAAGTCCTCCTCTCTCAGCAAGAGATACAAATTCTCCTCCTTTCATTTTATATCACCTCCTTACTCTTTGCAATGTGTTATAGCTAAAACACTCGCTAAGAACCCTGCTAACTGTACAAGCAAACTACAATTAAGTTTTAATGCTCGCTCAGCTTCTGCAAGTTTCTGGTAGATTACAAATTTCTTCACCGATGGAATATCCAAATCTTTTATCTCTCTATAGAACAGTTCAACAATCTCTGAACCATCCACCGCAGGATTCTGAATGATAAGACTCTCAAGTTTTATTAAACATTCTTCCCATTCACCTTTGATACTCGCTCGGAATATCTCCTTTATTTGATTGACCTCCGCACTTTTCTTCTGCACGTACTGAATCAAATCTTCTTTGTTATGTGTGTAGTTTCCAATTACACCCACTAATCGCCTTGCATCGCCTCTTGAATAATCAACAAGAACACTCAGAACCTCCCTTGCTTCCTCTTTATCATTGAACTTTATTCCTTCTTCTCTCAGTACTCTGACTGCTATTTTCGCAAGTGCCTCTCTGCTAAGAGGATTGAAATAAAAATTGCTACATCGAGAACTAATAGCATCAATTATCCGCCAAGAGCGGTTTACAGTCATAATCAAACGATTCTTTGTTCTCTGTAACGCTTGTTCCATCGGGCGCCTCAGCGCTGCCTGGGCATCTGTTGTTAGGCTGTCCGCCTCATCAAGAAGGATAATTCTCTCTCCACTTGTAAATAAAAGTGTTTTGATTTTCTCCCTCACAACATCAATACCTCTTTCATCACTTGCATTCAATTCGACCACTGTTACACCTAACTCTTTCGCAAGGACATAAGCACAAGCTGTTTTTCCTACTCCAGGTGGTCCTACGAAAAGAAGGTGTGGGAGGTCACTGATATCTTTGTACTTTTTGAGGGTCTTTACAACTTCATCCTGACCAAATACTTCACTCCAACTTTTTGGAATATATTTCTTTTGAAATGTCATTTTTGTTCCCACCAAAGTTATCCCCTATCAGGATAGACACTGAATTTATCTATCCTACAAATCTTCTCTGCAACTTTTGCTCTGTTCTTTGTCAGGACAATCATTTTGACCCGTCTAGGATATGCTTGAGCACTTATAGATGAGCCAAGAATGATAACGTCTTTACCATGTTTCTTTTCAATCTCTTGTAACTCTTTTTCTCCTTCTTCAGTTGGTATAATCCTAACTTCGTAAATAAATTTTGACACTTGCCTTTCTTCCATCCTTGCTTGCAGTAAATAACCACTTGGATAGGCAATTGTTCCATCTTCGAACCTTAGTTCATGTGGGGTACAATTCACTACTTGTACCCCATTACTCAGTCTTGTAACTTCTCCCATTTTCTATACCTCCTTTCTTTTCATATACTTCTTTTGAAGCAAAACGAAGAAACAAAACATTATTTTTGTTCTTTTTCCTCTAGTGCTGATGCTATACGCTCAAGTGCTACAACAAGACTAACTAGTACACCTGCCTCTATTTCAATCATGTAATCTGCTTCTGATGTGGCTCTATTTGTACCTTTTTTCCATACTAAAATTTTTATTGTTGACATTTCTTATTACCTCACACCCATTCTTTTTACTACTAGAATTTTTTCATCCATTTGTACTATACTCCTTATCACTCCTTATCTTTCTCTATACCTTGTATAACATCACCTAATTTACTATATGCCTTTCTGCATAATATCTCAAAAAATGAAGACTTCATCTCAAAGTATCTATATAGTGTTGGGTATGACCCCGTCGTTACTTTCAGATTTTTCGCCCATTGCTCAGCTCTCTTTCTTGCTTCTTCTAGTATTTCAATAATCATTTTTTCTCACCTCCTTTTCCCCGTCTCTTCTATAGAACTTTTTGATTCCAAAATCCTTTCTGCTTCAGAGATGAGAAGTTTAAGTTTCTCCTCTTTGTTAATTATTGTTAACTTACTAAACAACCCAGTAATTAACGTGTCTAAGATTGCAGTAGCATCAAAGTTATCTTCTGAATCACTATTTATGATATCCACGATTTCGTCAATCAATTTGAACAATCTATAATATTTTTCATTTTTCATTTTTATCACTTTCTTACTTTTTCCTACCTCAATTTCTCTTTACTTTGACTCTTTTTTCTTTCAACTACCTCTTCTTCAAGTTCTGTCAATCTCATCTATCATTCACTCCTTTCTCTCTTCTTTTCTCTTTAAGATCACTCTTAGTTCCAACCCACCGAGCTCTGTTTGTAGCTGAGCCAGCTCTATTACTTCTACCTTTGAATCCAACATGTACAATGCATCCAGAAGCGTGAGTCTCCTTTTCCCTGCGGCTGTAATCATCACCTTTGGCTGTTTTGCAGCTTTCAAAGCATACATTACAGCTGAGATATAATAGTATTTCGCTTTTTTTCCTACTCTGACCCTGTCATATACTATTTCTTTACCACACTCCCAGCAGATTTCACTTACTTTGTTCTCCTCTGTCTCCTTGATGTATACATCTTTTGAGCCACAATACACACATCTATTAGATCTATTTATTTCATTCATTTTCTATTTGGACCTCCTATCTATTTTATATATTTTCAATCAGTACTAGTACTCACCAGCACTTCCTTATGGGCTTTGAACCATATCAAAACACTCTCTATCGTATCTACGACATCCTCTACACTTTTGAAATTGAACCGGTGCAACTGCTCGTGTATAAACGCTCTCAAACTTCGCTCAAAATATTCCATCTCTCTATCATCCATTACTCTTCTCATTTTTCTTTTCTTCCTCCTTTCTTTTTCTCTCAAGTTCGACTAGTTGTTTCACTATCTCTCTCCTCCGAGATTTCAAGTTTCTAATAGCACGAGTCAATCCTGGAGCTGTTTCATCTTGTTTCTGTTTTTCTCTCTCCATTAGTTCCTTATTCACCTCTACTAGCTCTTGCTTCAATTCTTTCTCCATCATATTCCTCATTACTTTTATATCCAAATAAATTAAGGAACTCAGACTCTATGTCATAAAGAAACTCATGAGTTATTGCATTAATTTTGTTGTTCAATCTTTGTAAAGCTTCAAAATCTTGTTTCTGATCTCGTACACATCTTATATCTTCTGCTACCTTTGATACTACAACATTGTTAAATTCAAGCATTATCTTATCTGACTGCGTAATTCTATGAACAACGTATCCATACACAGATATTATCAGTTCTGGTAGCTCATTTTGTATTTTTCCTCGTAGCTCCTTATTTATCTTCTTTATGATTCTCCTATATGATTTCATGAACTGATTTCTGAGCTCCAATACCTCATGAAACTCACGTGAATTACGACGCTTGTATCCTACAGTATTTTTTCTGTACTCGTCTAGGAATTCATCGAGTGCATCAATATACCCAGTTATCTTTTGGTACTGAATAATTGAATCTTGAAGAAATGGAAAAACCGGTAGTACAAAATCATCAGTATATCCCAGTAAATTTACTAAATATACTTCAGGTAAATTGGGTTCTCTGAGATAATTAATAAGCTCATTGCAAAAATTATGAGTCTTCTTACATAATTCATCTGTCTCGTTGAACCTCAGAATCAAAAATCTTTCTATATGCTTCTCTTGTGGCATTGTACGCATCATATCCCTCCTTTATTAGTTTCTGCCTCTCTTCTATATACTGGCGCTCTAATTCATTCATTTTTCTCTTGCTTCTCAAAAATCTCGTCTATTGCCCACCTAACATCAACAACTGTATCACCTATAGCAACAGCTTTTCCAACTCCATACGTTCCTTCTGGAATTGCATAGTAGAAAGGTTTTTCATCCTCGATACCTTCACACCAGATTATATCGTATCCCCTATGTGTCTCCACGAGCACTTCCTTACAAGGATTAGTGCTCAATACTACTCCGTAAGCTTCTTCCTCCATTTTTCTCACCTATTGCTATCAAACTTTCGAGCACTGCTACACGTCCTCTATGAAAGCCCCTCAGGAAATCGTTTGTCTCATTCCAAATCAATGGTTCTATCTCTCTCAACATTCTTCTCAAATAGGCTATATCTTCTTCGTTCATTTTTCCCACCAACCTCTCATAATTGTTTCGCTTTAAGAGACTACTTGCCTTTGTATATTCAGAACTAACTGCTGTAAACTCTCATCAAGTCTCTCATGGGAGCACTGTACTTTGTTTCTATACAGATACTTCTGTATTGGAGTCGGCTCTCCAAACAATACACCTATCACAGGAAAGTACATCTGCGTCTCATTTATTGCTTTCATCGTATCTCGTATCGCAGTGTTACGCATGTACTCTGTACCATTATCTGCAGGTTCACCATCTGAAAGTACGATTAGAAATCTCTGCGCTTTTGGATTCGCGTATTGTAAAATATATGACCTAACAACTCTGATATGATACCCATCTCTGTTCCCAATACCAGTTTTTGCACTTGCTATTAAATCCGTTCGTTTCTCTGAGAAACCTTTGTAGCGATACGTATTCATGATATGATAGCTTGTATCTCCTGCTCTTTGGTCAAGGGAACAAAAACCAAAAATACTGAATTCTATTCCTTCAATTGCTTTCAATGCCTCACTGAGGACTATCAAAGTTTTCTTCGCTCTCCCTATTCTAATTGGGGAATTCATCGAACCACTTTGATCCACTAAAAATGTGAGACTGAGACTTCTCCTCACATCCTTGGAGACCCTCTCAAATGTAGGGATTCGTGCCTGCATATACGACTGAATACTCCTATTGATATTTATAGAGCCTCCTTTATTCTCCCTCATCCGAGATGTATTTCTTATTTGTATAATTGCCTTACGCAGACGTGATATTAGCCCAGCACTCTCAGTTACAACTTGCTCATAGAAAAATTCGTCGTTGTTATTGAACCTTCGCGCTATTTCTTCTTCAGTAATCATATTACGTACTGGGATATATACAAATGTGCTACTGTCACCAAATCTCCTGAAAGGATCATCTCCTTTCACTCCTTTCCCTAACTCAGTAGGAGAAGAATTATTTACACTCTCTTTACGCTCTTCTATTAGTTTTTCAATACTCTCTCGAGACAAAGCTTTTGATTTGAATTCTCCCTCTTGAACTCCAGTGCTACTAAGTAACGGTGTCACCTCTAGTACTAACCCTTCTGGAGGTTCACTATCCTTCTTAGGATTATCTTTGAAATTAGTTTTTTCTACCTCTATTTCTTTTTTGTTGTGTTTCTTTTCTCTTTTTGCACCCCTACTTATTCTTTCAAAATATTCAAGTACTCGCTCTGCTGCATTTACTACACTTTTCTGAGTCCATTTCTTTGTTATTTCATTATTAACAAACTCTATTAGTTCCTTTAACCCTTCATCAGTGTTATCCTTAATTGGAAACCCTATCATGTATGCAATTATTCGAACTAATATGTAATCAATAGTACTAAGATTTTCTTTCTTTTTGCATATTTTTCTCATTAACTTGAAGTTCTTTTTCTTGAATTCGTCTTTCGCACCGGGAAAGATTTTCGTGAAAAGATACTCGATACGTCTATCCTCTAGTGCATTTACAACTCGCCAAACTATGCTCTTACCATACTTTTCGCATAGTTTTTCTGTCAGAGTAATGTACGTACTACTATTTGTAAAAAGTATATGGGCAGACTCATGCTGCCCCAGTGCTCTTAGTAACTCCCAATCACTTTTGAGCGGTAGATACACTTTTCCATTGTATAGATCAACAGAAGCTTTTCTACTGTTCTGAATATAGAATTGCTCCCCACTCCATACCTTCACGAGCTTGCTCATTAATAGTCCTCTATAATTTACTGTATCATTACTAACTAGTTCTTCAAAATGGAAACTTGTACTTGTGCTCATTTCTTTCACCTAGAAACCAGGAACTATACTCTTTACTATGTTCTTTACGACATCTTCTGACACTTTACTCTTTACGAACTTATCAAAGAAAATCAATTGTATAGCGTCTCTTACATCCTTGAATCTTCGAATTACTGAGTACTGCTTCATCTCTCGAATTGTTGGATAATCGTCAAGCTCCCCTTTCTCATAGCTTTGTTTCATTGCTTTCACTATTCCGATGATTGTATTACGCTCATGTGCACTTTCAATTCCATTCTTCTTAAGAATCTTACTGAGGATGCTATCACTTGGAAATCGTAGTTTCTTTTCAATGAATCGTGAATGTAACGCACGGTTCAATGTAAACAATCCTTCATATCCTATATTTGCTGTTGCAACTATATACAGTTTTCCTGTTCCATTTAAGTGTAAAACCTCACCTGTTGGCTTGATTTCTAGTTGTCGCTGAAAATCGAGTAGACTGTGTAGCATTAATGACACACCTGGATTGATTGCGTTTATCTCCTCAATTACAAGCATTGCGTCTTCCCCATTACAAGCTGTTTTTACAGCCTGCGTAATAATTCCATCGACAAATGTACTGAAGTTTATGTAATACCCAACTAAATCAGATTCATTCAGACCATGTGAACAATTGAAACTGTACCGGGGGATATTCCACTCTTTTGCAATATTTGCTGCGAGTAGGCTTTTACCAATACCTCTGTCTCCTGATAGTAGGAGATTCTCTCCTGCTTGTAGTATTTGCTTTGCATCTTCGATATCTTCCGCCTCACCAATATACTCCTCTACATCTTCTACTTTGTAGTGATACGAGGGTGTTGTTACATGCACTATTTGATTACTTTTTCCTACCTTCTCTGTTTCTGTGAAATTTTCAAGTTTTTCTGTGTTTCCTCGTAGTTTAATAACTTTTGTATGATCCACTTCCTCAATTTCAACAACTCCATCATACAATAGCTTCCCTACGCGAATCACTATATCACGCTTTGAAACGTTGCCGAATTGCTCTCGAAATTGCGCTACTAACTCACTCTCAGTTATTCCATTTCTTCCACTATTAGATATTATCTCAATAATTTTCTTATGTATTCTTCCTTTCATCCCATCCTCACCTCAGTTGGTTCGAGCCTTTTATCCACCACCTTTACATCCTACTTCTGAAAGAACTCCTGAACCGCTTTCTTCACTGCCTCTTCCTCTTCTTTCGTGACTGGTCTTCCATCATGCGCTTCAACAATTTCACCTTCATAATCTAATGTTGAATCGTAGTACTTTATGCAAGTGAACCCCTTGCCATCTCTTTTCCTCTTCACGTAGTAATGCTTTGTAGTCCCAACTTCGCTTATATCAAATTCGTCCATTTCTCAATATTTCTCCTATACTACCCTTTTTAAAATATACACCTAATAAAGAAACACAAGAGACTTACATCAAAAAGAAAAACTACTGAAAAAACCGCAAATACTTTCTTCATATTTTCTCACCTCCATACCGCCTCAGACGAAATCTTTTCCGCCTTTCTATCTATTATCTCCAAACCGCACTTCGGACATCGAATCACCCTTGTAATTTCTCTCCTCCCATCTCTGGTGTACCCATAACTGTACTCAGTCTTTAAATCGTGGTCACAATACTTCTGTGCTTCTTTTAGGAGCCTTTCTCTTTTCGAAGAAACTGCAAGATTGAGGCCCTCGCTCTCTGGTCCAGAGAAGGATTTAATCTCTCTTATCTGACTCATTATTTCATTGAATTTCTTCTTATTTGGTGTGTTTTTGATTTCCCTTTTTGGCAATCGTCTCTTTAACTCATTGTACTTTGCTTTCTTCTTCTCCTTCTCCCTTCGCCATCTCTCTTTTTGTTCTTCTTTTTCTTGTCTCAAAAATTTAAGAATTTCGTTCTGATATTTCTTTATGTCACTGATGGCATTGCTACTGAGCTTCTTTCTTGTGTATACATGTTCACCTCGGAGAACTAGCTGGTGCTGTATGATAAGATTCCTAACAATCTCCTCTTTTTTACTAACTTCCATTTTCACTCCTCACTCTCCTCTCCACTGATGTAAATGGATGGCACTTTCTATATTCTTCCCAGTCCTCATAGTAGTGCATACTATCGTCAACAACATAGCCATCTCTTTCACGGATTTCCTCAAATTTTGTTTTGTTCATTTTTCGCCTCCTGATGAAGGAGAAGGGAGTCGAACCCTTGCACCCTCAGTAGGGGTAGCTAACTCCTACCCCCGCTATCTGGTGTGCTGGCGCGACACATCACCATGATAGCTCTGACCCCCTCAGACCGCGCCTTAGTCTGAGTTCAGGGGCGGGTGCCCACCTCTGGCTCCCTCAAAAAATAAAAAATTTGAAAATTTCTCATGCAACTACTTGAAAATCTTCTCGCCACAATAGCGACACTGGTAGACCTCTATGGGTTTACCTGTCCGCCCGTTGTACACAGTTTGCCGCCACTCAAAGCAGTGGCGACCCTTCGAGCACTGGTATTTTTGGGAGAGGGTTGCCTTTATGCACCAGCGTGCTGCAGCGATATCGCTGACAGAACGCTCTCGCTGCATTCTTTTGAACTCGTTGCGTATTTCGCTGAGTTCTTCATCACTCAGCTCGCTGTATGCTTTCTTAATCTTCTTCATTTCGTTTTCGATCTCTTCATCAGTTATGACATCTTCACTCATTCTTTTGTTACCTCCTTGCAATCCGGGCAGGTCCAAAGATTATCGCCCTCGAGCTCCCAGCCCGCCTCACCGGCGAGCTGATTCGCAGAAATGAAACCCGTTCAATTACCTTCTCTTCAAAGTCTACATCATCCCAATCCCAAACAACCACTTCTTCCATCTTCTTCTTCACCTCCTTTCTAAAGGACGCGGAGTTCATCGCCTCCGCCTCGCTCACCACGATACAAAGTCACCTTCAAGCTCAATTATATATTCAGGATACACTGGTTTCATCACTGAACACCTCCCAACACAATCTTTCCTTCCTTGAACAACTCTGAAACCATCCCTTCTTTTTGTAGTTCTTCTACCATCGAGCCAACTACCTTGATAGTATTGCTCTCTGAACTGATAGCCTTTGTAACGATTCTCTTACATATCTCCATTCCTTTATCATAAGGGATACTCTGGTAGTTTCCATCCGCAATTTTGAAACAAAACCTTAATCTCTCAAGGAAAATCCATCTACTCACTTGCTTTTGTCTTTCTCCTGATATAATGAACACTCGAAGCTCTTTTTTCTTCCCATCATTTCCATTATTCCCATTCATCCCATCATCACCTCCTGTAAGAACTCGTATCTGTGTTCCCACACTGCTTTTATAAACTTTCCTTGTTGACCTTTTTTTATGTTTCTGAGGAATCTCTCCTCAAACCACTTCTCTACATTCTCACTTGCTATCAGTGGAATAACTATTGGATTTGGTCCCTTCGTTACTTTTATATATCTGTTCCGCTTTCTTGTCCCTATTTTCTTTAAGTACACTCTTATGTACCTTGGTCTTATTGTAACAAGACCCCCACTCCTCTCCACAAAAAATCTCTCATTGCTATACACAACCTCTCCACGTGGTACAACTTCTTTCTCCTCTAAGAAAAGGAGCTTCTTTTCTTTCTCCTTTTCTTGCTCTCTCTGCTCTCTGTTCTCCTCAATACAATCCAAACCCAAAGGTTCCGTCCAAACCTTTTCTAAGGCTTCGTCCAAATCCATTTTTCTCACCTCACTATTACTATCTGGGCAATCAAGGAATCAAACCTTGCGAGGCACTCTACATGCATTGCCCAAAAAATTGAAAAATAAAAAATAAAAAAATTCTCGCCCTCGCCCTAAAGGTTTAAGGGTTCATCGTTCAGCTATCTCCGTCCACAACACACCACTCATGTGCTGTCTCCCTCCTTTGTCTCTCGCCCTGTGTTTTGGGCGGGGCGAGGAAGCTTTCCCCAGCCATAAGCATAGAACCAGGCACGCAGGCTCCACACCCCTTCAGGTTTCCCTTCAGGTCAGATGGATGTTTTCCCCACCCATCCTCACTACCTACTATTACATTACTATCAGCCATATATAAAACCATAGGTTTCATTTAACTTTTTTTATGAATAATATAATTCTAAAAATATGAAAAGAGCTTTTACTCTATTACCTATATGTATAAAAGCTCTTCTCGAAATCCTTGATAAAATTCCAGATAATCTTTCTCTGCGGTGTATTCAATATTGTAACTATTTGACCCTTTGTCGCCCCTCTAATCATTACTATCTTCGCTTTAGACATATCTTTGATAATTCTCACAAGTGTTGCGCGAGATACACCTGTTCGTCTTTCAAGTTCTTTCATCGTCGTATCATTTCTTACTCTCGAAAGTTTATGCAAGAACATCAGAACCTTGATATGGTTCTTTGAACCAAATACTCTCCAAATCATACCTTCTATTGCTGCCATTTTACATCACCTCTTTTGTACTATTATCTAATTCTATTCTATTTCCCCTCAATCGTGAAATTATATCTTTCTTCTGTCTTTCTACTTCTTCTATTCTCTTACTCCATTCTTCTTCTCCCTGTTCAAACTTCTCTAGTATATTCCTTGTTTCTTCCAAATCATAGATGAACTTTTCAATTTCTTTCTTTGACGCCTCTATAACTTCATCAGGTAGATCTCTACTCGTAATCAATGAATGATATATACACAATCTTATAAGAGAAGATACCTCCAAACCTAAAGTTGTTGCCACAGTACTTATCGCTGCAAATATTTCCTTCTTTATCTTAATTGACTTCCGTGCCATCTTATCTACACCATCCACACATATCTTTGTATCCATTGTGTAATTCCTTATTCGTTTCATCTTTGCATATCGCAGTTTCCTCCTTAATCGTTCTATCTCTCTTATAGTTTTTCCATACTCATGTTCCATTATTGAAAACCCATGTTCAATAACTCTCCTACTTAGTTTTTGCCAGTTAAGCTTCTGATTCCTCTCTTTTATATCTGTTAGCACTAGTCTTATTATCTGAGGAAGATTTATTGTAGTTGCTTGAAGCTCGCTGTCTTTGATTTCTTTTTCCCCTTCTCTCACTATCTCTTCTACTCCCATCTCATAATATCTCTTTTCTTCCATTTCTACTAGTACCTCTTATATTATACAATATGTCTCATCCTATATATTATATAATATCAAAATATTGATATTGAAATATTGTGCAATATCCCAATTCATAGCTACTTAACTTTCTACACTACACATAGACATAGAAACATAGTTGTTACAACATAATTAGGTTAATCTAAAAATTTTAGGTCAACCTAGCCGTATTGTATATTATACTACGTATAATATAATCTACATTTCGATATTTTAATATTATATAATATCAAAATATCAATATTTTGATATTATATAATATTGATATTTTCTATATCTATATATTTACATATATAGATATAGAAAAATTTACAAATACTCTTATCTTCATATATCTCTATATCCACATATAGAGATATATGAAGATAACTTACACTTATTACTACTCTTAACTACTATTGACTACTATTGTATAGAAATACTCAGAAAATCCAAGAAAAATTTGAACTTTTCATCACAAGAAAAATCTTGAAAATCCTTGAAAAGTTTCTTCACAACTTCTAGAAGATTCTCTCAAGTCTTTCAAGAAAATTCTCAAGAAAATCTCAATTTTTTTCTTCCCAGTAGTACACAATAGTACAAGTTACTTTTCATGAGTACTATGATTGATTACACTACTATGATTGTTATGATTGTTAAATTCCAATCTGATACTTCTACTCCCAGTACCTCTATTTATTGGAACACCTACTACAATGTTCTCATTTACTCCCTTTAACTCTTCAGTTATTCCAAATTGCGCAGTTCTGTACAACACATTCATAGTCTCCTCAAATGTCATTTTCATGATTGGTGATGTTTTCTTCTTCATTACTCCTATTCTGTTCAAACTCCTTACTTCTCCATCTACTGTCATCATGTCAGCAATGAGAATGATATGTCTGATATCAATCTCAAGTCCTTCTGACACATATACATCGTACAATTGTTCAATGATTGATTGTCTTGCAGCTTCTATCCCAAGAACTTCTTCGATTTCTCTAACATTGTTTGTTGTTGTCCTTTTTGTATCAACTCCTTTGATACATAAAACTTCTTCGAGATTACTTCCTTCTGTATATATTACATCTCTTTCTTTTGAGACTGTAGCTACTTTTATTCCTTTTATCTCTTGTATCTCTTTTAAGACAGCATCACAACTTCTTGTTCCATCCAAAACAATTTTCATTTTTGGATGCCTAATATTTCGTACTGCATTTGTTATCTCTTGAACTCTTTGTAGCCCCCCAGTTGTATGCTCAAACATGACTCCTGCGTAATGGAATGTCCTTAGTATCATCTGTGTCGATGGCTCCCCAAGTGACTGTGCTGCTATGATACCAACTGAATCTCCTCCTTCAACTTGTACCTCTTCATACTTCTCTTTTATCTTTCTCAACGCGTTCTTGACTTTCTTTGTAGTAAGCTTTGGATTGTCGTATTTCATGAGTTTCTCGATTGTTTCTTGCTGTATTGCTTCAGGAAGGGTGTGCAAGTCGTTTCTCACTAATTCTTCAAAAAACTCTTTTGTGTGTTCCATATTTCTATACCCCCTTTTACCTACTTAAAAAACCTATGGTTTTATTTAATTTTCTATATATATAATATTTTTCTATGTTCTACCTCGTACCTGTTCACACCTAACTATTCTCACACCTATCAAATTCAATAGTATACAAAATCTTATTGTGGGGATAATACTTTTATTACTTTATAGTAGAAATTTTGTTTACTATTATGTTTGCTTACTGTTTCTACTGTTTTTAGGTTGATTGTTACATTGGTTGTTATCTTGACTCTGACTATTCTGGTTCTTTACTAACTCCAAGAAATCTTCTATTCTTAAAACAATCAAAGCACCAGATCTACTATTTTTCTTGTGAGTAACTAAAACTGGTATTTTACCTTCCTTACTAGCAGGTTTTTCTACGTCTTCTTTGAACATACTGTGATGGAGCCAATTTTGCCTCAATCGTATTTCAAAGTAGAATTTTTCAAACTCTGAGCTCACATCAATACAATCAGCGGAGGTTCCGTGCCCTGAGTTCTGCCCCGATAATGGATTTCTCTTCCCTCCAAATTTTTTACAAATTCTTCGCTCCAAATCTTTCCACGTATTTCTTGAGGTTGACATTTTCTTTTAATTATACTTCTTTTTCTATCAACTCTTCTCTAATAAGCTCAGTAACTTTTTCATCAGACAACTTAATTTTTCCTTCTCTATCCAATCTAAGTAAAATTTCTCTCTTTTCTCCTCTTGTCATAGTATTTACTGAAGGTTCTTTCTTTTCTATTTCTTCTCTAATGTCATTGAGTGTTATATATCTTTTATCTTCTCCATATCCTTTGAGTCTCAGTAATGAATGAACAAACCTATGACATCTGGTACACAGCAGTATTAGATTTTCTTTTTTAGAATCTCCATAAGGTAGAGGAATTATGTGGTGAACAACTAATTTTGTGTTCAATGATTCTGTTGCACCACAGAGCTGGCATGTATAGTTATCTCTTTCGTAGATTTCATCGTATTCTGAATCATCATATCTACTGTTTCTTTTACAAACCTCAGAACAGAAAGGAATATTGTTTACTATTTTCTCCAGTATTTCATGATTTACTCTGAAGTATGGAAAATCTTTGGACTTATCAAAACTTTCTCCGCAATGTCTGCAATACCATTTATTTTCTTTATCAATGAAATCAATGCTGATTGAATTACAAAATGGACAGTATTTTTTCATTTCTCATTTCCTTATCCTTCATAATAAGCTCTCTTACTACTGAATGTCATATCCATATATCTCTGGATTTCTTCATTAGTTAATTTGGTATAGACAGTAGTGGACTGAAGATTTGAATGTCCCAATACCTGCTGAAGAGCGTTTAGACTGTGTGTTGTTTCCAAGAAATGAACAGCAAAACCATGTCTAAACATATGTGGATAAATTTTCCTCTGGATTCCTGCTTTCTTTGCATAGAAGTCTATAAATTGATAAACTCTTGTCGTAGTAAAAGGGAACAATCGTTGCTCACTACCAAGTTTTTCATCAAAAACATAATTAATTAGTTTCTGTCGCAAAACAACAGGAATAGGGACAATTCTTTGCCTTTTCTCATGTACTATACCTCTTTCTATCTCTTCCTTTGTTCTCGGCTTTCTTTTCCCAAATACTCTTAACCCGCCTTCTATTATATCCATACTTCTTAGTTGTACTAGTTCTGAGACTCTTATTCCTGTCATCCACAATGTTTGAATTGCAAGTAAGTGTCTTTTTGTTTGTTTTTGTCGTTCTGGAGTAGTTTTTGTGTTTAGCTCTACTTCCACTGCATGAATTATTCGCTCAACTTCTTCTGGACGAATGTACTCTGGTAAATTTTCACCTTTTATGTTTACTATCCCTTCACCTTTTCTATACACTATTGCTTTTGTCATTTCTTCTATTACTTATTATTTAATATATAAAATAATAAATATTTATGATTTCTATGTTATAGATATCAGTTGGAAACTTTTGTATTAGTAAGTTATTGACAATTTTTTCAACTTTTGCTTAATACTTTTAAGAAAATATTAAGCATAAATATAAATTGAAAGAAGTGATTAAAAAAGGGAACTTGTGATTGATGATAATATATCAATCTTCTAATCCCAATCCAGGAGTAGAACTGGAACTTTTTTTATTCCTAAAGACTTAGAAGCCAAGGCTCTATGTCTTCCTTGTATACCCCATATACGCTTTTTGTAATAAACAATCTGAAGAGGG
>Ga0190309_1000079_pt1 | contig 34047 bp, 76 predicted proteins | sample 48700767_MG_FD_161656 | JGI IMG/M metagenome (GOLD analysis project Ga0190309, IMG submission 161656) | Hydrothermal vent sediment bacterial communities from Southern Trench, Guaymas Basin, Mexico - 4870-07-6-7_MG | ecosystem: Environmental > Aquatic > Marine > Hydrothermal vents > Sediment ... | reverse complement strand
TTTTTTGATAGACATTAATTTCTAAAAACAAAAACTTTAAAAACTTTTCGGGAAAACTTTATAAATATTATGGAGAAAGATTTATAAAGTTTTCGGTTTTGAAACTATTTTCTCGAAAATATATTTTTTTACACCAAAAAACATTTTTATATATAAAAACCAATCCCAAAATGTAGGTTTGCCAACCTGATGATAGGAGGGAATGAGGAAAACGAACCAAAAAAATAAGATGTCCACCCCAACCAGAAAACCAAAATGGTTGGGAAAGATGATGGTGCTGATAAGTGGAATGAGAAGGTAGTGGTGGCAAAAATGCTAACGCACATTTTGAACAAATACGGCGTGAAAAACATTAAAACACTACTTGAAAACAACAAATGCGATATATGTTTAACAGAAGCTACAAACAAAAAGAGAAAACCGAAAGAGATAAGAAACGCTTTTTGTGTGATAATAAAGAAAAATGGCTATGGGCTTAAAGTGTGTAAATACCATTTGGCTTCATACTACAAACAAAAGAAAAACAGGATATACGCCATAGTGAACAACTTTATGGTTTGGAAAGTTTAACTTTCCCCTTCTTTTTTCTTTTTTTACTTATAGGTGGTGAAATGAAAAACTTAACTTCTATTGTGAAAACTCTTAATACATTAAGAGAAAATGGTTATAGTGTCATAACAGTAGAAACATTAAAACCTATGTATTGGATAAGAGTGAATAGGATAAGAAAAACAACAATAAGGTATTGCTTAAATAAGCTGGTTAAGGTTGGAAAACTCAAAAGAGTAGGTAAAGGAAAATATGAATTTACAACAGAAATTACTTTAACTGATTTGTTAAGCAACAGAATAGCAACAACAAAAAGAAGGATAAGAAGGGGGAAAAGAATAATAAGGAAAATAAGGAAAACTTTAGGGATAAGAAAAGAATTACTTGACAACAGATTAAGAGAAGAGTATAAAGTATTACTTCAAGAGATTGAATGGGGAAAAGCTAAATTCCTTGAGGAATTGAAAAACCTTTAGCTTTTTCTCTTATTTTACTTTTGGGTGATTTGATGAAGATAGTAATAAAAAATATTTGGTGGGATAATAACATAGGTTGGGGGTATGAATTTAAAGCAACAACAACAATAAATGGGTATGAAGTAAACTTTACAGGTAGAGTAACGGCGGGGTATATCACAAGTGTTGAGCTAAATGTTAAAAATGAAATAACTTTGAAAGAGTTTGAAAAACTTAAAGAAAAAGCACAGGAAAAGCTTGAAGAAATAAAGCAAATACTTAAAGTTAAGTAAATCCCCCCTTTTTCTTTTTTACTTATGGTGATATGATGAATTATGAAAAATCCAAACTGCTTTATGACTTGATAAAATGGAATGGATTATATGACATACTGAAAAGAGAGGAAAACAACAAATACATCTTAACGAACGAGGAAAGAAAAGATTTGGAAGAATGGGTTAAATCAGCTAATGGTTTAGATGATGATGACGAGATAGAAGTATTAACCTTATGGGAATACCTCGCTGAATTAGAGGAAATGCTTAAAGATATGGGAATACCAGAAAACATAATATACTATGTTGATTTGGTAGGTATGACTTATGACGAAATAATGAATGGAACAATAAGCTATGAATGCCTTAAAGATGAGGAAGGAAACCATTTTATATTAATTTGGAGAGAGGCATAACCTCTCTCTTTTTTTACTTATAGGTGATTTGATGAATGAAATCGAGTTGTGTAACCAGCTTATTGAAAAAATAAAAGGAGAAAAGTATGGTGAAGCGCACGAAATTTTGGACGAGTTAAAAGAGAATATACCAAAAATTGTTTATTGGGAGAGCAACAACATAAGAGACGAACCGATTTACTTCAACACGATAGACGAGCTGGTGGATTTCTTGAAAATGGTGTTTAAAGATGGGATAAGCGAAGATGAATTAATAGAAGTGTATGGAACAACATTCTTCACGGGGGATTACAAAAGCGTTGACGAGTTGGTGAGGGACATAAAGGCTAATGTGAAAAACTAATTCCCCTTCTTTTTTTCCTATTTTGCTTATGGTGAGAAAATGGATATTGAAATAAAGAATAGAAGAAACATAAGCTGGAGAATTTTAAAAGCTATAATTGAAGGAAAAAATGTAATCTACAGAGGCAAATATGTAGTAAACCACATAGGAGAAACGACTTATATAGATTACGATTTCTTGAGAAGTTTAACAATTAAGCAAATTGAAGACATTTTGATGCTTTAAACCTTTTTTACTTATGGTGATGCGATGGAAATAAAAATTCTGGTTGAGGGGAAAACCCAGAGAGTGATAGTGGAGCAAACATTAAACCTGAGCGAGGAAATAGTTGAAAAGCTAATAGAACAATCCAAGTGGAAATTCAACCAAGTTTACCTAAACTACACGATTAGAACAGAAAGATATTGGGGAAGCACAAAAATAATATTGAAAAGAAGCAGATGGTGTGAGAAAGTTGATTGCGAGAAGATTAAAGAGGAAACGAAAGCTGAAGTAAAAGGACTAATCGAGTGGTTCAAGGATTGGGAAAGGAAATACTCGGATTTCAAGCAACTTATGGAGTTCTGGGAAATGGAAAGGAAAATAAAGGAAGAAGAAAAGCTCAAGCAAATGGGAGTGGAGGGAATTTTGAGGGAGGCAGGAATTGAAGTGATTGAGTAAACCTTTCCCCTTTTTTTCCTTATTTTACTTATGGTGATGCGATGGGAATTGATGATATGAGCAAAGAGGAAATTGAAGAAGCGATAGAGTTTTTGAAATATTCCAATAAGGTTGCCCCTGAAAGCTGGAAGGAAAAGCTAATAGATGAATTGGAAGGTCATTTTAAACTTTAGGCGGGTTCAGATCCCGCCATTTATTTTACTTATGGTGAGAAAATGCCTTACCCATTCGAATTGAGCGATGGAAAAATAGTCGATTTGTGTAGAAAATGCGGGGAGGAGTTTGTAATAGAATACGATGATGAAAAAGCTGAATGTAAAATAGTAAAACCCTGTAAATGTGGGGAATGCGAAGGTTAATCCCCGCAATTTTCCTTATAGGTGGTAGAATGAAGGGAGAAATCATAGTTGGCGGTTTGTTCGATATGGACGAAGTTACTATTAAGGTTTCATACAATAAAGAGCAAGGATACCTCTCCTTTAAATTTTGGGACGAATACGGAAATGAGCACGAATTAGTTGTCAGCGATGTCGGGGAATTTGAAAAGTATATTAGATTGGTTTTGAAGGAGGAGTAGACTTCAAACCCCAATTTTTCCTTATAGGTGGTGCTATGGCGAAGAAAAAGAAAGCTAAAGATGAAAAGAAAGTTTGGAAATGTCAAAAGTGCGGAAAGGAAATAGATGTTGATGGGCTACAAATGACGGAAGAAGAGCTTGAGGAACTTGAGAAGAACAACGAGCTAATATGCTACGAGTGTGCCACCAAGGTGGAGTTGCCAGAAGGTAAGTTCAGGATCTCAACGAACTTGGTTGACTTCACGACCTACTTGAGAAACCTAACCCAATATCTTGAGAATGTTGCGGTCAAGGTTAGCAACGAGGGTTTGAGAATAATAGCTCCAGACAGAGCTATGATTTGCGTGTGCGACCTCAACTTACCGAAAGATTTCTTCACCACATTCGAGTTCGAGGGAAAGAAACCCATAGAGCTTGGCGTGGACATAGAATTCCTATACAAGGTGATAAGCAAAGCGAAAACTCAAACGGAGATTAGGTATGACAAGGAAAACGGGCTGTGGGTAAGCTTCGATAACACGGACTTCAAAATACCAATAATAGAAGTTCAAAACGAATTGCCACCCATCGAGGAGCTCAAGCCGACAACAACGATAAGGCTGGAAGCTAACGAATTCAGGAGAATAATCGAATACGCCGACCTGATTTCGGACAGGCTAACCATAAGGTGCAACGGGAATGTCGTCTTCGAGGCGGAGGGAAATTCGAGCAAGATGGTTTCGAACGGAAGCTTATACGAGGGGAAGGACGCAAAGGCAAGTTATCCAATAGAATACCTGAAGAAGTTGAGATTTCCAGACCCTCAAGTGGAGATAAGGTTCGGGCAGGACTACCCTATGATATTAACGAACGGGCACTTCAGGTTCATATTGGCTCCGAGGGTAACCGAAGATTACGGGGAGTAAATCCCCCGCTTTTTTTCTTTTTTACTTATGGTGAGAGTATGTGCGATATTTGTGGAAAAAAAGAGGTTAGCAGGAAAGTTGAGCTATACTTTGGAAATGGAGTTGTAAAGGTTGTCAAGCTGTGCTCTCTGTGCTATCGAAAAACCTATGGAAGGTTTTAGCTTATGGTGAGAGAATGGTTAAGCTGATATGCCAAAAGTGTGGAAACGAAATGAGGGAAGTTCACGAGGGAAGCAAGGTTTATTGGGTTTGCGACAAGTGCGGGAACATAGTGAAGCCGAAAAGGAAGAAAAAGAAGGGAAAAGAGAGGAAGATGAGCAAGAAGAAGCAAATAGAAAAGCTAAAGGAGTTTGCCAAGAAGTTCGTCGAAGTCGATAAGATAGATTTCGAAAGCATAGTAGATGGTTCGCTAACCTACGAGGAAAATCTCGAAATAGTCAAGGAATACATAAGGAAGCTGAACCCAGAAGCAAACTTGGAAGAAGTTGACATAGAGGAGATGGAAAGGAGCTTCAGGGAGCACTACCGCAAGATGATAATAGAGGAGTTCAACAGGGACATAGAGGAGATAAAGCGAAGGAAAACTCCAGAATTGGAAAAATACTTCCGCACCCTAAAGGAATTGGTGAAGATAGCCGTGAGGGGAAGGGTGAGCGGACTAATAGTTTACGGGGAGGCGGGATTGGGAAAGACCTACACCGTGTTGCAAACATTAGCAGAGATGGGAAAGAGGCTTGGAGAGGACTACATCTACATATCAACGCACATAACACCATTAGAGCTCGTTAATATGCTATACAAGTATCAGGATAGGATAATAGTAATAGACGATGTGGAAAAGCTCTTGGAGGATCTGAAAACCATAGGAATACTTAAATCTGCACTATGGAGTAGCGTTAACGGAACGAGGATTATAACCTACTACTCGACTTCGGAAAAGCTGGAAGCACCAGAGGAATTCGAGTTCAAGGGAAAGGTGATATTGCTCCTCAACCGAATACCGAAGAAGAACAAGGAAATAGTCGAGAGTTTGCTTTCGAGGGTTTTGACCTACAGGCTACACTTCAGCTACGAGGAAAGGCTCAAGATAATGTATGAGATGGCGAAGGTGTTCAACATACCGTTAGAAGTTGTGGACTTCCTGAAGGAAAAATTCACCCCAGCGCTCGAAAACTTTAACTTCAGAACCCTAATCCAGCTCAACCTGATTTACGAGTATTACAAGCAATACCCATCGCAACTTAACGGAAGTAGCTGGAAAGTGATAGGAGAGAAGTTGCTCGAGCAGAACACGAACCCAATAATGCAGAAGGTTTGGGAATTGATTAATTCCAGCAAGTCGGTGAAGGAGCAGGTAGAGGAGTTCAGGAGGGAAACGGGAATGAGCAGGAGAACCTACTTCAGGTATAAGGCGAAACTTGAGGAAATGTTTGGAAAGCCCCTTTAGGGGCATTTTTATTTTTAGTGCCAAAGTGCCACAATACTTATAAATGGGGTGATAGGTATGAAGATCGTGAATAAAGCTAAGGAAATTGAAGCGTTCACAACAAAAGAAATAGATACAATCGATTTGGAAAAGCACGGAAAAAACTTTCACATAAAGCTAACATTTGATAAAGGAAAGGGGCAGTTAGAAATTGTTATGAGCAAGGATGCGATGAAGAGATTGTTTGCGTGGTATCAGCTTCTGAAAAAAGGAGGTGATAATATGGTCTTTAAGTTTTATAAAAAACCGAATAACAAAAATTGGAAAAATGTCGATATGAGGTTGGTGTTGGCTTCCCGAGAAGGTTATACCTTCGATGACCTTGAAGATGAAAAATAAAAAGGAGTGAGATAAATGGTATCAGCTTCTGAAAAAGTTCAAGTAGCGGTGATTGAATGAGCTTGGAATACATCGCTGGGATTTTCGATGTGAGGGGCTTCTTGAAGTATGACTACGGAAACACCTATTCCTACCAAGTATTCTTCAACTTCACGGAAAGGGAAAAAGACCTGTGGCTGAAAATAAAGGAGGAAATGGAAAGCATTTGCGTTCCAAAAATATACAAGATGAAAAGGAAGAAGGGGAGGCAGCAGGAGTATCAGCTGTGCATATCGGGGAAGAGGAACGCATACAACTTCCTAGTCAACATCCTTCCCTTTTCCAAGAGGAAGGAGGAAATAGCCCTGATGATTAAGGTGTTAACCGAGAGGGGGAGGAAGAAGGTTTGGTGATAATGTGTTCCAAGACGAAATAATTGAATTGGCTAAAAATGGAAAAACCGTGGAAATCGAGTTCTTCGGCTATGTGGTTTGCGAGGGGTGCAAGAAGCGAATAAGAGTTGGGGACGAGGCGATAGCAGTAATTTCAGCGGCTCCAGAAAGCTTCGAAGCGAGGGGAGAGTTCAGGGGGATAATAGAGGCCTTTCAGGGTCACGAAATAAGGGGAAGGTGGATATTGCTCGAAGTAAGCGGGGAGGAAAGGCTTTTCGACTTCTTCGGGCAAACAGATTTTGCTGTGTGCAGCGAGGAATGCAAGAAAAAGTATGAAAGGGAAATAGAGGAATTGTTCGGGTGATAATATGAGCTGGGAATTGATTAGGAGAGCGGAATTGGACTTGCTGAAAAAGCTGGAGAGGTGGGTCGAAAGCGAAAGCAGGGAGGAGATGAGAGAAGAAATAGAGAGGGCAATAAAGGCTGTGGACGAGTGCTACAGGATTGTTAGAGACTACCCCGTTCCAGAGGATTTCTATTGGTCTCAAGTGAATATGCTCTCTCCAGCAACCCAAGCAAAAATAGGCATCTTGCTCGAGTGCTTCCAGCTGTGGAAGGAAGGCAAGCTGAAAGATCCCAAAAAATTCTTCGCCGAAAAATTTGAGGAATGGAAAAGGGAGCAGGAGGAAATTGAAAAGATGCTTATGGAGGAATGGGGTGATTGAATGGTATGGTGCGATTACTGCAAAGATGAGAGGTTCTACGCCTTGATTAAGGAAATAAAAGAAGATATAAAGCACAAGAAGAAGCTGCTGCTGAAGCAGAAATTCAGGAACAAGGCTTTCCATAAAGAGTTCAGGGATTTCTTGAAAATAGAAATAGCCGCCTTGGAAAGCGTTCTGAATATGGCGAAAAACGTAACCTTGGCGACCTTAACGCAGAAGGAACTGGAAAAGCTTGAGAAAAAGGGGAAGCTCTTCGGAATATAGGTGGTTGAATGAGGGGGAGGAAATACAGGTTCGCTGAAAAGTGGATATTGGAACTGCTGAAAAAGAAGAAGGAGCCAGTAAGCTCATCGGCCATAGCGAGGGAGCTAAAGATTTCCCCCTCGACAACGCTGAAGTATCTCAACTCCCTCCTGAGGAAGAAGAAGGTTAAGTCGAGGCACTACGGGAACATAAGGCTGTGGTGGGTATGAATGCGATATTCGGCAGGCTGAAGGCTTGGAAAATTTCCAAGAGCGCCTACAAGGATCTCGAAAAGCACGTGGACTTGACGCTGGTGATAGCCACCGAGAGGGGGAGCTTCAGGGTAATCATAGAAATAACGAAGCCCGAGACGGAAATTTTTGAGAAGCTCGCCAGAGACTTGAAGAGGGTGTTTCAGGGAAAGGAAATAACTTCGGGGAAGTTCAAGCCCGAGGAAAAGGTTGAAGGAATAGGCTGAAAAAATTTTTGGGGCTTTCGCCCCATTTTTTTTTTTTACTTTTACTCTTCCGTGAAAGCACACTTCTTAGAGGACTTCTAACAGTTTTCTTGCCGCTCTCTTTACTTCCTCAAGCTTTTCTGCCTCTAGCGCCTTTTCTTTTGCCATCCTCAATTTCGCAACAATTTCCTCAAGAGCGCTTCTGAAGCGCTCTCTATCCTCCTCGTCCAACTCCTCGTAATTTTTGAAAAACCAGCTCGCACCGCATTTAAACTGCATCGAAGTCAACGGTATTTTGCCGAAGTAGCAGTAGTCAGCCCCTTCGTGAGACACTAGTGGGCCGCCAGCCACATTTTCCGCTATTTTCTGAACATCTTCTAAAAATTTTGCTACTACCTCTTCTTTTTCTTCCAATTCCGTCCCGATTACCTTCTCTCTCATACTTTTATGATGGGATTTTTTCCTTTTAAATCTTGGGGAGAGTGGGATTTGAACCCACACCACCAGTTCTGGGGACTGGCGTCCTGTCAGGTTAGACGATCTCCCCTTATGGACGGGCCGGGATTTGAACCCGGGGCCTCCGCTTTGCAAGAGCGGCGTTCTATCAGGCTGAACTACCCGCCCAGCAATTCCCTGAGCTTTGTCAGGTCAGCCCCCATTAAGCTTCCGAAAAGCCTCCACAGCCGGGCCTCCTCGGTAATTCCCTCTTCTATTTCCTTGAGAGTTAGTCTCGGCTCGACCAACTCCATATCCTTTATCACTCCTCGATCAATTCCGAATTTTATCGTGAGATACTTCACATCACTTCACCCAGCTTTTTAAGCTCCCTTTCATATTCTTTCGGAGCATACTTCTTGAGCAAAAATATCCACTCCCCAACCCTTTCCTTCATAAGCTTGAGGTCTTCCCTCGGTATGTCGTAGAAAACTCTGGAGTAGGGCTCCGTGAAGGCCGACCCGCCGTAGCATATCGCCATCACGGCCCTCTTCCTGTCGACCCTGAAGGGAACCCTAGCGAAGCGAGTTCTGAACATGGGTATTCCCCCTGCGAGCAAGCAAGCTTTTATGAAGTTAACGATAGAGGCAGGAGTATACTTTTCTCTGGGCAAGTGGAGGGTAATTACTTGTCCCATAATGTTCACAACACTTTTTCAATCAACTTTATTCTTCTCGTGGGAATAATAACTCTAATTTCTCCACTTGGTTCTCTAACCGCCAACCATTTTATTTCTTTCCCTAGTTCTTTAAAAAGTTTCTCTATATCCGTATCGAATTCAATTGTCCCATCTTCGTAGGTAATTTTCACTCTAGCCATCAAATCACCTGCCTTTCCATTCACAACACTTCCTTTATCATTTTTTTGGCTCTCTCCACCTCTTCCTTGGTGGGTTTCCACCTGTAAAGCGGCTCAATTACTGGCGTTGCTATCCCCTCGAGCTCCCAAACATACCAGCTTCCATACTCTCCTTTCGGAGCCAAGGGGGAAAACACCCACCCAGACCATGTAAGCTTGGTGGGCTGCTCGACGGCTATCCACAGCCACCCGGGGGCATGCCATATTCCCCTTATCTTCTTCCTAAACTTCTTCAACTCTTTCAGCACTTCCCTTACTCTCTCTACACTCACCCCTGCCTTCTTCGCCGCCTCGATTGCCTTCTCTTCCATCATATTATCTCCTTCAGTTTTTCCAATATTCTTTTGTTTTCCTCTATGATTTCTTTCGCCTTTTCTTCCGCTCTTGGCGTTATCTCTTCTGTCCATATTTCTTCTTCAGCTTTCCAGATGTCACTTTTTACCTCGTCAAAAAATTTTTGTATTTGGCTCATCGAATACTTCGGGGATAATTTTTCGTTTATGAAGTAAGCTATTTCCCCAGCGACAGTGCTAATGCTCCTTCCTTCCTTATCCTTTGGATTGAATTCCGTCCAATGCATCAAATCACCTCCTTCAGCTGCTCCTTCTTCCTCTCCTCTTCCAAAGCCTCCTCTACCAAAGCCTCTTCTATCGCTCTGTGAACCTCGGGAACGCTCCCTATCCCTATTTTCTTCAACCAACCTCTAAGCCTCTTGACGGTAGTTCCGGCAACCTCCGCAAGCTTTTTCAAAGCTTTCTTCACCCCGGGGCCATACTTTCGGTGAACCTCCTTGAGCAAGTCCAGCAAGGTTTCTCTAAACTCCTCCCTTCTTTCCGGAGGTATCTCCTCTTCCTCGAACTCCGGCGGCTTCGCAACCTTCACCTCCGGGGGAGGTATCCTGACGAGGGGCTTTACCACGAGCTCCTCTCCAATTCCCCACATCCCCGGAACCTTCTCTATGTAAACCGCTCCAACATCCCTAGGTATCCCTACCACATACCCCTTTCCAACCTTCACTACGGCTATCCTCTCCATATTCCCAACATTATTTTAATCTTCAATGATTATATTCCTATCTCTTCGAGCTTCTTCTTAAGCTCCTTCAGCTTCTCGATCAGGGGCTTTTCCCACCTTTCGTGGTTGAAATATTTCCTATAAATGGTATACAAGTAAACGTCTTCGGTCAGCTTTACTATGTCCCTCATGTGCTCTTCCTTTAGCTCAACCACCCTCTCACCTCACGTAATATTCGAGCAAAATTCTGTGAACTATCGCATCGTCTGCAGTTTCCATCCTTCCTATCGCCAGCCTAGAAAAGCTTTCCTTAACAACCTTGGCAAACTTCGCAAGCGCCCTTGAGTAGGCAGGCCCCATCACGGGCCTCGGGGACAGGGAAATTAAAAACTCGGCTATTTCCCTGAACAGGCCGAGGTTGCTCAGGTTCATGTAGCAAAACTTTTGAACCCTCGGGTCGACCTCCATGGAAACCACATTATAATTAAAAAAAGAAATAGAAAAAAGGCTAGCTGAGTTGAGCTTCTGCATGGCTGCTACCCTATTTTGTTCCGAGTATTTCCTTGAGCTTTGCTTCTTTTGCCTCAGGAGTTATGACTTTCTTCATTTCCTTTCTCAAGCACTTGATCCTCTCTTTCCAAGGAAGGCCTCCGCAGATGTAGGAAGGATGCTTCTCGGTGCCGGCCAAATCTTCCAATATTTTGTTAATTGCGAGAACATCTGCAGAGGTTCTTACAACGTTTTTAGCCCTTATAACTGGCTTTCTCAAGGAAGGCTTGTAGTATACTCTGTTGTTGTAAGCCGTTTGCCTCACTCTACCTTCTGTTTCGTAAGCTGGAACCGTCCTTTTTGTTTCGTAATAGACTCTGGTTACTCCGCTCGGAAACGTTTTAGTATATTTAGGCATGTTATCTGAATAAAGTTTCCCCCGCGGGGTATATATTGCTTTTCCAAAGTAATACTTTGGTTACGGAGAAATGATTACCCACTTCCCCTTCGAGTTGGCCTCCCTCTTTATATTAACCCCTATAACGAAGCCCAAGTCTATCTCCTCCTCGAACTTGCCTATCTTTAGCTTCAGCTTTCCGTTGCCGAAGCAAATTCTGTTCATGTCGAAGGAATAGTAGGTCTTCCCGTCCTTCACCTCCTTCTTCACCACCCCATACCTCTCCCACCTTTTAAACCACTCCCTCATGAAGGCCTCAGCCTTCTTCAGCTCATACCCCTTAACCTTGAATATCCTCTTCGCAACTTGGAAGGAGCTGGCAGTCCTCTTGAAGCTGGAGATGAGCTTTCCTATTATCAAGGCATCGTTTTCCAAAATTTCAAAAACGTCCCTCATCCTCTAAACCCTATGAAGTATACCATTATGCCCATGAGCGCTATCGGTATGACGCTCAGGGCGGCCCTCTCAATCTTGCCGTAGTAGGGAGGGATTAGGGTGAGCAGGTAGATGCTGAGGATCGCTAACGCAAATATCACGCTCGCCGCCAAGAAGTTTTGGATTAATTCCTCCTTCATCATCCCCCCCAAGCCATAGCCTTTACAATTATCACGGCAACCATCAAAAATCCCAGAATGGCGAGTATCACGAAAATTATTCTCTGGTAGGGGCTCGGGTTGCATTTACCTTCGAAGCAGCCGTAATCGCAGTAAGTATATGTTTGATTAACTTCGCACCCCTCGGCAATAGTGCAGACAGTCCTCTCCTCGACCACGTAGTTGTCGATGCAGTAGGTCTTGAGGTATACTATTTGCTTTCCGGCAACAACCTCGGGCTTTAGCGTAATTCTGGGCTCCGGCTCGACAACCGAGCGAACGACCACGGCATCAACCCCTCCGAAGCCGCTATCCGGCTTCTCCCAGATGAACCCTGCGGGAGATTGGAAGCTCTGGTTGAAAACAGTCCACTCCCTATTAGGATAGAAAATCGTGCGGTTGCCGTCAACCTCGAAGCTGAAGGTTCCTTGGGTAACCTTCCATGCGAAGTATGTTTCATTTCCAACAGGAACCTTCACCCTTGCATGCCCACGCTCCTTGCAGACCAAGCACCAAGAGCCGTCGTAACTATCGCCGCTGTATCTCTCGCAGTCCACCAAGTCCCAATCGTTCTCATTAAAGTGGGTAACGTTCTCGAAATTATCATACCAAGGAAATATAGTTATGTCCCTCTGGTCGTAAGCTTGGGGATTGCCGTAGTATATGCACCCTTCCTTCCTCTCGTATGGATTTAAGGATATTGGGAAGAATAGGGTGGTTATGTTGGGGAAATCGCAGCCGATGAAGTAGTAGGGAAGGGATTGGTTGCCGACAACAACCCTTATGTCGGAGCAGTCGGGGTTCATCTTTCCTTGGGAGACGAGCGAGTGGGTATCTATAACCATCTTGACCAAGTAGCTGCTCAGGGTGTAGTTTCCTATTTCCCTTACCTCGAAGCACTGCCTATACTTCCAGTTTAGGTTCCACCAAGGCTGGGAATAGGCCGGAGGAATCACCGCTGTCCAGAGGAGGAGCAAGACGGCTCCCACATCTCGGAGCCTCTTGATGAAATTCGATGAAAAGGCTTCTGGGCTCATCCTCCACCCCTTATAAGCTTAAGCACAACCCAAATCAAACCAACTATCATTGGAACTAAAACCACCATCCCGACATAACCGTATTCTGGCTTAGCGGTAACTCCCATCAGGGTGAAGAAGTAAGCAATATACTTGAAAACATAAATCAAATAATCAACCTTATGCATGAGCCACGAGGCTATCTTTTCCCACCAAGCCATTTCCTTTGCCTTCTCTGGCGGCTCTGGTATTTCTGGCGGCTCTGGCAAGTTTTCTAAAAATGCTGGAGCTCCAAGACTGAATATGAAGGCTAGAAAAAATAGAAACGCTACATACTGAATTATAAAGGTGTGTGACCCCGCCATTCTATCTACCTATTATACCAACCATTTTAGCAAATATGAACGCAGCTATTAATATCAATACAACGGCAATCCATGCTGGTATCCATCCGACCATCGAACCGACTAGAAGCGACACTATGACCATAATAATTGAATACGCTGGTTCAGGGTGACCAAGAGCGACGGGCAGGAGGGCAACGAATATAGTAGCCACAAACCATATAACAGTTTTCGTTGTTGCTTCACTCCATCCAAGACCACGAGACAATATGCTAACCAAAGAGCTTATTCCACTCGCTATTAAATCGCCGATAGTCTTCTCCGCTGACGGAACCGGAGAAACGAAGCTAACATTCTTGAAGTATGTTTTCGTTATCCAGTAGCCGCCTTCCTCTGGAGGTTTGCTCCACACTCCAACAACTACATCAAAGCTATAATTCTCTAAGAAATATTCTGGAACCCTCATGGTTCGGGTGAAAAATGCAGTGTAGTTCGGGGGAATTGTTCTGAACCTCCACTTCGGGTAAGCGCACTGCTCGTTTTCATACTTCTCGCAGTCCATGTAGCACTGCAAATTGCACGATGGATAAAACTCGTAAGGTTCTGGGTCGCTGTGATTTAATATAGTTTTATCAGCAATATCATATCCTCCTATACTCATTCCCAAGCTGAAGTTGTGGGCAATGTTGCCTATGTTATGAACATAGGCGGTAATTTTTATCGTATCTCCGAGAGAGACCTCTTTCTTATCAACAACAACTTTTATGGCATAAGCGTAAGGCAAGAATGGCTTTACCAAAACGTGGTTGTAAAGAATTTTTCCGTCTAAGCGGGAAGAGAATGGAAGATAAGGCTCGTGGTAAACCGCAAATATCACGTCGTAGCTCTTGTTTGCTTCGAACCACTCCTTCCTGAATTTAAACTTACGCTCGAATATTCTCGTTTCCTGAGGAGATAAAGTTAAGTTTACATAATCTCCTTTTTCCGCAACATCAGTGTAGCAATCTCTATTACAACCAACGAATGTTGTGCCGTTTCCTATGGTTAGGCCAAGATAGAATGTTGAAGTCACAGAACCCGTATTCTTAATCCAAAATCTTAAGGTATATTCATAATCCTGTATTGTTTCGTTAGGAATTTCATACTTGACTATTTCTGCCGAAACTCCAGCGGGAGGCAAAGTTGTTATTTTTACTACATCCGAAACAAAGTATTCGTCTATTCTATCGCTCTCGGTTAGAGTTGCATTTGTTTCATTCCATAATGCTCCAACAACATCGTAAACGTCGCCAACATTAAAGTAAAGCGAATCGAACTTAAACTCTTGGTCTACAGCTTCTGTTTCATGAGGGCCTATTGTTATGTATCCTGCCCACTTTGAACCATCGTAAGGTCTTATGTATGGGTTTTGATAGCATTTTTGATTGCAGGCAAATTCCACGAAACTTCCCTTCCCTAAGTAATCTTTCCCTAAGCTTAACCCAACCAGCAAATTGTAAGTTTCGTTTGTAGGATTGTAGATAACTATGGTGAAGGTGTGAGTAGAATCTTTCGTGATGTTTATGGTCGTCCCGTTTGCTAAAGGAGTTCCGTCCAATCTAATATCCGTAATGATCGGAAATTGAGGAACTGCGGGAGGAGCTGCAACTGGAGAGCTATACCAATATATGCCTGTAGAATTTGAAAAGAAAGCATAAACTTCTCCTGTATCTTCCCTGTATTCCAAAGATATGGCAGTTATGTTCGGAGCATAGTATAACTCTTCGCTCTCGACAGATAAGTGGGTTGACGAATCTTGCTCAAAGGTATTCAATACCCAATGAGTTGAGTTGTATATCCACGCCAAGTAAAGCTTATCTCCAACCCAAATTGGATACGGGAAGGATGCTCCTGAAACAGTCACTATCGCCTGCCTTGTAACAAAGTTGAACGATGAATCGTAATAATTAGCATAAATGTATCGAGGGCCTCCGGAAACGGCTCCTTCATAAATTAGCAAATAGTTGTTGTATTTCGGGGAGTAAAGAGTTCTCATTCTATGAACATAGTCTGTATCCGCTGGAATGAAGAGAGTTCCTGAAGGAGATGTTGAAAGGCCATCGTAATATCTTATTCCGTCCGGTTTCCAGAATAATTTTAGATAAGTATAATTCCTTGTATTTGAAAGCGTTAAATCCATATTTTCGCATAAACTAGTTCCACTTTGTATCTCATAAGTTGAACCAAGTGAACCCAAGCTATAATCAAAAAATTCTATTACTCTTCTACATTCATCTGGATATATACTGTAAGCATTATGATAGATTAAAGTTATATTACCCCCAAATGGTATAAGGTCAACCCTATAATCTTTTCCAGTTGTTCTTATACACTCATACGGAGATGCGGCACATGCAAATGGATTGGATGGCCTCTGAATAAATCCATATAATCTTACATTTAGGTCGGAGGTGAATCTACCTAAATATACTATGGTGTAGTTTTTATCATGAGAAGCATGATAAACTTCCCTCTGATAAGCTATACTCCAAGAATTGTTGTGATATCTGGGAACAATCATATCGACATCAGCATCTACCGGTGTATTTACTGAAAGTTGTTGAGGGTTTGAAAATTGGGCCGAAGAATTGCCAGCAATGAGCAAAAGGAATATGAGAAGCGCAAGGCCCTTCTTGAAATCCGAGTAGCTGAGGGCTATCAAAAAGGCAACCACGGCAATAAGCAAGCCAAGATGATATGCGAAGTTGGGATCGACTGTGAAGAGCATGCCTTGAAGCTTCGAGTTTGCTTGCATCGCCGAAACAGAAACATCGATAGTCCAGAGGGACGTAACAAATATTACTGCAAGCAGTATGGAAAAAATGTCAACCCTCGCCCTGTTGCCCATATTTAATAATTCTTTTTTAAATTATTATTCCTTGAGCTTTGCTATTGCCACCAAGGTGAAGAGGATCAATGCTGCCACTGGAAAGATCCTGACGAGCCAAGCCTGAGGCTCGGGAACCTCGATGAGCATTATCTGGGGCGAAACCCCGAGCCACATTACGAGGAACACGAAGTAGGCCAAGATTATGTGAAGCTTCTTCATTGCGCCCATATTTAATAATTCTCCTTTAAATTATTTGGCTTACTATCTCCTTCATCTTCTTCAATATTTCCCTCTCCCTCTCGTGGTTCAGCCAAGGCGCTATCACTTTCCAATAGTTCACGAGAACTAGCTCGTCCTTCAGCCTTACGAGCTCCTTTATCTTCTCCATCTTTTCCGGAGTCATCAAACCACCTTTTCCAAGAGCTCCTTCAGCTTGGGAAGCTCCTCCATCATCACTATCCTCCCGTCGGGAGCCATGAGGGGAGACATCTTGAGCCTAGCCTCTATGCGCCCTATCGTGTATATTATTTCCTTTATGAGCTTCCTCCTTTCTTCCTCCATCATCCCGCCAGAGTGGAGATAGCAAATGCTAAGGTGTAGGCCAGCACCGCAGTCCAGACGAGCGAGGTTACCAAGTCCTTCAGGGTTAGGGGAGTTCCCAAGAAGTATCTCGCTATGTTGTAGAGGCCGGACAAAACCACCATGAGGGTTATCACCGGCATGAAGGCTTGGGCAGGGGTTGGAGCCGGTGCCGGAGGAGCATACTCATCGCTGTATGGAAGGTAGTCTACATTATCGGTTGCGAGAACGTAAGGCTCATCGCAGAATCCGTCTTTATCGGAGTCTTCACAGGTATCTGAGTAACCGGTTCCGCTTGGATTAGTCCAGTAGTTTCCTCCTATCTCGTCTCCCGCAGAGTATACTCTGGTTCCAGCTTGGCGAGTGGTGTTCCAGTAGTTCGGATAGACTGTTCCCTCGAAGTAAACGTTTTGGGTATTGTTGAATAGGTTGTTGTAGAATTTGTTTGAATGTGAATGAGAAATAAAGACTCCACACTCACCATTATCTTGAAACACATTACCAGAAAATGTGATGTTATTCGAATAAAAAAGATGAAGACCCCTACGATTATTATTGTTAAAAGTTGAATTTACTATTTCACTATTATACAAAAACTCAGCGTAAATACCATAATTATTGTTGTCATTAAAAGTTGAGTTGATTATCTGATTGTTGGATGAATCACGAATCTCACCACCATTAGAATTGTCATTAAAAGTTGAGTTGATTATCTGATTGTTGGATGAATCACCCCGAAACTCAAGTCCAATCGCATTACTATTAAAAGTCGAATTTATTACTTGAATATCATGTGAGTCATCAAGACTAATACCCGCTCTATTACCGCTAGAAGTCGAATTTACTACCCGACTAACAGTTGAATGAGAAAAGTAAATACCGTGCTCGTGATTACCACTAAAAACCGAATCCATTATCTGAATTCCGGTCGAAGAGTCAACATAAATACCATAAATATTAGAAGAAGAATGTATCTGGGAGAAATTAGAATGGTCTGTCATTATCACGAACAAACCATTATTCCAATAACTACTCACAGTTACATTCTTTAAGGTAGAATGATCTGCATCACATAATATTAATTCTGAGTATATCTCGTTTTCCAAAGTGACTGAATAATTGTAAAACCCTATCGGCCGATTTTTAGTGCCAGTTACGTTTTCTAGGTATTTGTCACAAGGCACAAAAGGATAGAGGTCGTATTGTATGCTCTCTTTGAGGATCGAATCTATTATTTGACATGAACCAGTAGGAACTACGGCAATACCATTTCCACTGAAAATCGAATTTATTATTCGACTATCAGATAAACCGATATAAATACCATTCCACCACTCCTTAACCATACAGTTCTTTACTGTAATATTATCATAACCAGACTCAACATAAATTCCACTACCACCATAGGTTCCGTCAATCAAATGCCCCTGACAATCGAAAACAACATCATCGGACTGAATGTCTATGCATTTCTCTTCAGAAGAATCTATTATGTCGTTCTGGAGGAGGTAAACATCTGGAGATGCCAAAATGCCGCAAGTAGTAACGTTTATGTGTCCTTCTGGCAAGGTCTTGGTGAAGCAAACGACTTGAGAAGCTGAGCCGTCTTGATTGTATACGGTTATGTTTAGGCAATAGCTCCCATTAAGGACATACAGGTTGTTCGAGTAGCTCCTTATGTTTGTGTAGTGGCAAACCGTCTCGTTGTGGGTCGAGTTCACAGAAATCTCGTGACACTCAGATTCGGCTATTACTCTTCCGTCCAAGTAAATCGTCATGTTAACGGTTTCGCTCGAAGTGAAGTTTATGGGAATGTAGGATTGATGATAACTGGTGTTCTGAGGGGAGTAAACCGTTAGAGAAGGGGATGCTAGAGAAATTACTGGAAGGAGCAAAAGGAACAAAATGAACGCTTTCTTCATGTTTAACATTTGGCCCGAGACCCTTTTAAATAAATATTTAAGAAAAACTATAATTATGTTTTCGAAAAGCGTCCAAGACCTGATTATAGAGGCATACAAGAAGAAGTCAATAACTTCCAAGACCCAGAGCGTTTTCTCCACCCTGAGCTTCTACATAGCCGTGAGGGATCTCAAGAAGCTCGGAATACTCGAGCTGGACGGCAGCTTCAGCCCGAGGGGGCAGGAAAAGAGGTGGAGGCTAACCGAGAAGGGGAAAAAGCTGGCAAAGCTCCTAATTAAAATTAGGGAGCTCTTGAAGGAGTAAAAAAGAAAGAAAAGGCTAAAAGGAAGTTGGGAATTCCTGTCCCGCTGGCCTTAAGCTATTCTGAAGGCCTTCACTCCAAACATTAGTATTCCTACGACCGCTAGGATTGTCAAAATCGTTCCTACCCAAGCATACTCCGCTGGAAGCTGGCTGGTTGCGTGCTGGAGAGGGTTTAGGAGGTTTGCTCCTATGATGACGCCCACTATTGCGAAGATGAAGCCGAGCACGAATTCCCTAACTTCTGGTGAGCCAGTCATGCTATCTGTAAATTAATTGAAAAAGGGGGTTTTTAAAATAATATTTAAGAAGAATTATAATTATGGAAATCGGCATAAGGATAATTGGAAGCAAGGAGGAAATAAGGCCCGCTCTCGACGAATGGGTCGAGGAGCTTGAAAAAGTCACGCTGGAGCTCGCCGGAAAGGAGGTGAAGACCCCCTTCGGGTCGGTGCCCGTTCCCGTCATGATTGCCGACTACGAGGAAACGGAGGAGGGCTTCCTGCTGAAGGTTAAGCTCCCCTTCCCCGACTCGAGGATAATGAAGGCCTTGCTCTGGCCGAGCATAAGGAACGCAAAGAAGCAGCTGAAAAAATACTTCGAGTCGAGAGGAATAGAGGCCAAAATAAAGTGATCCGATGAACATTGAGAAGATTTTAACATTTTCCATAATCTTCATTCCATCTTTTTGGTTCGCTTACCTGACGCTGAACAACCAAGTATACGGGGTTGACGCTTGGTATTGGCTCAAGTGGGGGTTTAAAAAGCCCGCGCTCGCCAACCTAGTGAGCTTTTTGTTCTGGCTTTCTATAATATTCCTCTTCACCTTCGTCAAGGGGAAGAAGAGGAGCCCTTACTTCATCGCCTCCCTCTTCCTCCTCAACTTCTTTTCAGTTAGGTTTTTGGAGGTGGAGCTGGACGACTACCTGATGTATCTCCTCGCCTTCTCCGCGATGGTGTTCCTGAAGAATTACAACCTTCACATGCTTGCGGGAAGCGCGATGATGGCTTTCTACATCTACCTCCATTGCCAATCGCTCCCCTGCCCCATGATGGGGGAATTGACTGTATACACCGAGCTCAGGAAAAGCCCGGTCGTTTTCCTCCTCTTCATCCCCACGGCATACCTGCTGATCGTAAACAAGAAAATTGGCCCTCTAATTTTCCTCGCAGTCATCTCAACCATCTTCATGAGCGGCAAGTTCAGCAACGCCCTCCCCCTAGTGGTTTTCCCAATTTACCTCGACTTCCTCACCGACGAGGAGTTTAAGTTCAGCGAGAAGTTTTTGCTCTACCTCCTAATCCTTTCGCTTTCGGCGTTTCTAATTCTTCCGATAATTCAAGTGAATGAAAACAACCGGGCGTTCGAAAAATATTGCGATCCCGAAACAAAAATATGCAACAACACCGAAGCTGGCTCTTGGCACTTCGGGCACTACTTCGCTTGGAAGGGATACATTTCCAACAACCCGAGCCACTACGGAGTTTGCACGTGCGTGGCGAACAGGTGCTTAACTCGAGAAATCAGGTGCTGACTCTTTATCAATTACCTTCCACTTAAAACCTTTAATAAATGCATCGAAGCATGATAAGGATAATCTTACTCTTGTTCTCATGGGTAAATGACCAAATAGGAAAAGCTTAAGTCCATATTTAAGGAAGTTAAGTCTTTCGGTTCTACTCATCTTTATTTTTTTGAGTATTAACATATTATGACCTGCGGGTAGTTCTAATAACATTTACTTCAGGATAATATTTGTCTATCAACCTGTTTACAACCTCGTCTATGCTCCTCGCCTTCATCAAAGCCTTGATTATCATTAGCTTTTGCCACGTATCTTCATTAATCGTTATGGTTTTCATCCTTTCATCTGCTCGAGCAATTCCTCCTCTTCCTCCAATCCTACCGAGCCCGCCTCCGCATCCTCCAAAGTTATGTTCCTAGGCTTAGGGGTTAGCCTTATCTCCGGGGAAATTTTTATCGGGGCCTCAACCTTTATCGGCTTCACATCAATCTTCTCGAGGCCCGCAAACTCTTTTTCGTATGCTGCTTGAGCCCTCGGAGAGATGGGCTTTCGCCAGAATCCCGTGACGTCGTCTATTAAATCGCCGACCTCCTCCTCGGTTCGATACATGCGAAAAATGGGCTTGGTGTAGAAGTAGTGAACCCTTAGCAAAGTCCTCCCCTTGGGGCCTGCGAAAATTAAAAGCTTGCATATAGTTTCGGCTCGGTTGAGGATGGGGTATCCTATGAAATCTATTATTTTCCTTATGCGGGGAGGAACTTGGTCGAGGGTTTGGGAAGTTGAGGCTATGGTTAAGTTCCTCTTCCTCGACTTTCTTAAAATGTCTGAAACTATCTTCTTCTTGAGCCTTTCTCCAGCTGCCGCTTCGAGCCACACCCAAATCTCATCAAAACATCCGTAGCCATTTTTAATGCGATCCAGCTCGGAAACTCTCGTTATCTTGAAGTATGGTATCCCGTATAGGGTGTAGTTAGCGAATATCCTTCTCCTCTTGTAATACCAGTTGCGCCAAGCCAAGTAGGTGAGGGAAAGCGTTTTTCCTTGGCCGAGAGGGCCGGTTATCACTAAAATTGCCATCAATTAAATTTTGCTTCCAGCGCTTTTAATTTTTTACCCCGGCAGAAACTCGTCGTAAAGCACCTGCTTCTTCCTCTCCTTCTCCTTCTCGGCGATCATCTTCAAAAAGTCGAGCAGGGTTTCCGGCCTCTTCTCCTCTTTCTTTACCTCCTCTATGGTTTCGGGGGAAACCTCAATCTCGGGAAGCTTTTTCTCCTCCATCATATTACTATTACCCTCGCCGCTATTAAAATATACATGGCAAACATTCCCAGCAGCGTTGCCAAGATGAACTGCCAGATGGCGGGCCTCATTTCGTATCCGGCTATCCTCCTCAGGAGGAAGTGGAATATCTTCAGCTCGACCGACCTCTTGAGCATTTCAGGGGTGACGGGGGTTTCGTAAACCTTGAAGTCCTTGGGCTCCATAACCTCTTGGGAGTCCCACTTGAGCATATACATGGGAAGCACCCCGAGCCAAGTTTTTACATAAAAGGGAATTGCCCTATCCACGTTAAACTCCTTGTTGCCTATTATTATCTTTCCGTCCTTCACCTTCTTCTTAACTATTTCAACCAAGTAGTCCGAGTGAAAGAGCAGGCAGAGCGCCTTCATCTCACCTACCTTATCGACGGCAATAGCTTGGGAAGCCTCCCCTTCTTCTCCTCCTCAGCTATTCCAACGAAGGTTGCGAGGTCTATTATTTCCCTCCTTCCCCTCCTTCCCAAGCTAACCTTGAGCTCCTTGTATAAGTGGCATATTCTGAGCAGGAGGTCTGAGCCGGTGTTTTCAAAAATGTATTGCCCGAAAGTTTCCGCCACCACCAAAGCTTGTATTTCCTCGAAGCTCAAGTCGGTTAGCAGGTTTATCCTGTCCGGCTTTATGAGCTCTATGAGGCACTTTGCCGTGGCTTCCTCGGTTCCGAAAACATCCTCGAGCTTGGCCTCCTCCTTCCTTCCCATTAGGGCCTCAACAACCTCCGGGGGAAGGGTGTCAGACCTCTCGCCCTTTTTCTTTTCGGCCTCAGCCTCTTCAATCTTGTCGAGAGCATCTATTGGAAGCCTTATTTCAGGAAGCTTCTCTTCGGGCATATATATTTATATTTCGCTATAAATATTTATATGCCCTACGAAGAGCCCGAAAGGATGAGGGACATTATAGCCGAGATGATTTACCAAAAGAAGTTCGACGAGCTTACGGACTTCGAAAAGGAAAGGGTTCACGCTTTAGCCACCAAGCTGAGGAAAGTTATATAATTTCCTTGAGCTTTTTATCCCACCGCTTCCAGAAGTCAACGCTGGCCCTGAAGGCGTCCTCCAAGGAAAAGCCGAACTTCTCGACCAGAAAGTTGGTTAGCTCGGCTATTGCCCTTTCCCTAGCGGCCTCCAGCTTCTTGTCCCTGCGGAAGAAGCTGAACATATTTATTATTTCTCCTCCCCTTTTAAAATATGGAAAGAGACCTCCTCTACGGCCTCGACCAAATTAAAAAGCACCTCATCCTCCTTCAGGATCACCTAACTTCCGGGAGCTGCCCTTCATGCGTTAAGGATAAGCACCTGCCGGCAATCCAAGCTTACGCCGAGGAGGCCCTGCCCATGGCCAAGGATAAAAGGCTGAGAAGGTTTTTAATAAGCCTCAGGGATTGGGCCATAAGCTTCAGGAGGAAGCTGGGTGATGTTCTGTGAGCGAGGAACTTGAAGAGGAATTCATCTTCAAGCCCGCCGAGGAGGCGAGAAATTTTAGGAAGGAATTGGAAGAAATATTGAAGAAAAGGGAAAAAGTTAGAGAGATTTTTTAGCGCAGTAAACCAAGCAAGCGTTTATCGCTATGCAAAGCAGGGCAATAACGCATGTGCTGCAGGTTGTTTCCCACCTGCTTTGCTCCTCCTCGAGGGCCATTATTTCCTCTGCGCTGAGCCCCCTCAAGTCGTTCGCATCGGCCAAGCACCACCCGCCGAAGTCGTAGCCCCCATCCGTGCGCTTTATTAGCCCCACTCCGAGCCTCTCGCAGCTAACGTTGTATTTTATGAAAATGAGCCAGTGGCCCAGCTCGTGGATGAATATTGAAAGGTAAAACGATGAGAACCAAAGCGCCAAGGCCACGGCCAAGCTAGCAATCCGGCTCCACCACCTCATAATACTTGCACCTGCTGCACGCATACTCCAGCTTGCTAAGCACATTGAGCCCTAAATACATTTCCCCGCCGCAGCGGGGGCATTTCTTAACCCTTTCCCTTCCAAACAACATCTCCCCACCACCTGATTTTCTCAACATGCTTGGGCTCGAAAGGTATTCCTATAATTTTATTCTTGCACGACCTGCAAGTGAACCACTTGGGGCTTGGGGAGGAAAACCTAACTTTATTCCTGCAGCCGCAGTATGGGCACCTCAATATTCTTTTCACACTCCCTCCCTCTTGAAGCAATCTATGCACAAATAGCCTTTTCCCGCTACCCAAACGAAGTCCTCCTCAATCTCCCTTCCGCACTTGCAGCACTTCATCCTCCCACGCAAACCTATTCATTACCCTTTTCAGGTGCTCCCCGCCCACCCTCACCTTCACCTTCCTAAATTCATTCCTCACGACTGAGGGAATTACCCTCCTCAAGGTGGCCTCGGCTATCCTGTAAAACTCCTCCCTCACCCTCGGGGGAAAGGGGGAGAGGAAGCTCAGTATTACCGACATGTGAATTTCCATAGCCTTTTCCGGATCTTTCAAGTATAGCCTGAAGATTAGCTCTGCCAGCTTCCTCGCCGCCTCCATTGCCTTCTCCTCCTCGCTCTTAAACATGCGCAACCCTCAAATCTTTCAGCCAGCCGCCGCTAACGAGCTTCGAACTCCACCTTCCTCCCCTGCGCACGACCTTCCTGCGAACCCCCAGCTTTATGCACCAGTTTCGCACCGCAAATTGCGAAACCTTCAAGGCCTTGCTGGCTTGAGCGTAGCTTAGCTTGAGGCAAAGCTTGCCTATGAAAATTATTTGGTAAAGGCTGAATTTGCGAAGCCTCCTCCTTTTAGCTACGTAATAGCTTTCTATAAATTCCTTCAGCCTTTTAGCTGTGTCGAAATCGGTGCAGTCGAACCAGTATTCTCTCTTTTCGCTCATGTCTATAAATTGGATTCTATACTTTTCCATCCACCTGTATTTGTAAACTATGAGGGAGTGCCAGCGCTTCACCCTCCACCTGTGGTATACGTAGGAGTTGCTAAACCTCAAGCCATCCGAAGTTACCCACTTCAGCTCCATCTTACCACTCATACAAGCAATCCATGCATATCCATTCAATATTCCAATCTGGCTTTAGGCAAGTCCCCCCCTTACACGGAACTACCTTGGAACTACCGCATCTCGGGCACTTCATTCCTTCACCACCTCGTATCCGCAATCCTTCAGTTCCTCAATTTTGTGCTTGAGCCAAAGCCCGCGCTTGTGAGCGGTATCCTTATCCTCGCTAATCACTTTCAATATTCCCCCCTTTATCTCGAACTTGAAGGTTTCATCCTTCTCTGCAATTTTCTCAAGCTTTTCCCTTACTTTTTCCTCTCCTCCTTTTAGGAGGATTAAGGTTAGGTAAGGCATTCTCACCCCCCTCTTCTTTATCTATCAAGTCGTAAAAGGCCAAAACCCCCTCTTTCTGCTGCCTCAAAATCTTCTGGTGAATTTTGCAGTTGCACTTGTGCTTCCTCCTCCAAATAACTTCGCTGAAAAGCTTGTTGAACCTGTCCCAATCCATTCCCTTGGCTATCCTTCTTTGGTTGATAATTACCCGGCCAAGATCGTCCCCAAGCAAAAACTGAACGAAGTTACATTCGGTCGGGGTTAGCTTTTTCTTCACATCGGCGTGAATCCAAGCGTGGAACCCGCGCTTGCTCTTCCTTATGTTTATTTCAAGGGGCTTCATCTTCAAGCTCCTCAGTATGGCTTTCCTCGTTTTTATCCAAACATTCATCCAGCTATCCGGAATTTTCAAGTCCACATCAACTTTAAATATTATTTTCATTCTCCCCTCCTCACGCTTTTGAGCTTTTTCAGGTAGTCGAGCTTAATTATCCTCCCCGTGAGCAAGTTCACCTGAAGCGAGCCGAAGGCTGGGTAAGACCTCCAATCGGGGTAGAGGCTAGAGCTCCTCTCTATTATGGCGTGCGCCTTCGGGTATTCGAGAGTGCCCGGCTTCACCCTTATTCTGATTTCCACCCCCGTCTTCAAGGGGTCGTATGAAGATTCTATCCAAGGAAAGGCTCCCTTCACCCTCTCGAACCCGGGGGGAGGCTCTGCCTTGAGGAACCTGTCGAGCTGGGCCTGAACCCCCCTCTTTATCGCATCCAAGGCCTTCTTCTCCAACCTCCTAACTTTAAAGCTCGTGGTAACTTCGCAAGTCAGGGGAGCGTCGTGGCCTTCCGGCGTTTCGACGCTTATGGTCTCATCCACCTGAATTTCGTCGCTCCTGTAAGTAACCCTTCCCTTCTTGTCTATCTCAACATACGTCTTCTTGGCCAAGTCGAAGTAAATCTCCCTTCCCGTGTCGGCATCGATCCCTATGAATTCGAGCTTTATTTCCTTAGCCAATTCCCTCCTGACGAAAATCATCAGCCTCTCCACAACGCCTCTGATGTATCTCGTCAGAAATCCGGCCCTTCCCCAGTGCGCGCGGGCCAAGCGCGCATGCCTCGCCTCGCCAGTCCTCCTATACCTTTCCCAATATTTCCTGCCGAGCTCCCTTTCCCTTTCCCTTTCCCTTTCGAGCCTTTCCCTTTCCTTCCTCAGCTCGGAGAGAACCCTCTTCTTCCCAGCTACCGTGACTAGCCTTGGCGCTATCTTTCGAAGCCTCCCCGCTACCCAACCCCTCACCACCCTGTCGGGTATGGCCCTTGCGTATGCCTCTATTGCTCTTTCACTTATCTCGGGCATCTAACACCCTCAACACTCTGCATTCGAGGCATATAACCTTTTAGCCTTCCTTTCCTTCTTTTTCAATTTCCTCCCCCTCTTTCAAGGCGAGAATGTCTCCTCCCTTCCACTCAATTATTTCGTGGCGGAGCATCATCCTCACGTATTGCCTTGCAGTGGACTCGCTAACCAGAAGCTTTGCCTCTATGAGCCTAATCAAATCGCCCAGCCTAAACCTTTTATACTTCTTCAGCTCCTCAACAATAATTTTTATGTTGTCCCAAGTCCTCATCTATTAACTTTTGAAGTCCTGTAATTTTAAGTATTTCTGTATTCAAAATTATGTTTTTTTGTATAGAAAAGTATTTAAATATACATCCAAAAACTTTCTTTATGGGGAAAGAAATGCTGAAGGCGGCATTGCTTTCGGCAATAACGAGCTCTTCGGTAGGCTTCTTATTTTGGGGCTTGCTCTTGGGGAAGGTTGAAGATGTTATCATTGGCGCCATCCTCGGCGCTGCATCGGCCTTGCTCCTTATAGCCTTCGCAAGGTGGGAGGAATGAAGACCATTCAGCTGGACGATAAAACTTACGGAAAGCTCCGCAAGTTTTGCAAGGAGAGGGGGCTAATTATAAGAAGGGTCGTTCAGATGTGGATTGAGGAGAAGCTGAAGGAGGTGGGATGATGGGAAATAAGATAGATAGGTGCCCTGTCAACGGAGAGCATGTATTTGCTTATGTTCACGAGTGGAGCGGCGAGCAGAGATGTATATTTTGCGGAAAATTGCTAAAAGAAGGGAGGTGAGATAGGTGGACTTTTGGATATTTAGAAAGTGCGACATGTGCGGGAGGTGGGGGCTTAAGAAGAAGAATATGTGGTATAGGGCGAAGAATGTTTGGGGAGAGTTCGAGCTTCCGAAGAGCAGGGAGGAGGCGAACTGCCACATCTGCAAGGCCTGCTACGCGAGGCTGAGGAGGAGAAGGTGAAGAAGTTCGTCGTCAAGGAGCTCAACTCCTTTTTGGAAATAGCCGACCAAATAGAAACCCCCCTCAAGTTTTACTTCATAAACGAAAAGCTGGAAGCGATAGTCCACATGAGGACTTTCCTCTTGGCTTGGGAGGGAGAAAAGGGGAAGGAGCGAATTAAAATGCTTGAGGATCACGGCTTCGTCGAGGCCAGAGAGGAGGAAACCAAGAGAATAACCTTGGAGGACTTGGTATAAGGGCTTTGGTGGAAGGATGAAAGATGAAATAATGGAAGCGTTGTATTACCTCTTTTGCTTAATGAGTTGTGTAGGGGTGAATTATTTAGCCATTATGTTACTTTTAATACATAGTTTCATAGTTTCTCTCTTGGGCATTTTCTGTCCAAGTTTTACTCCTCTTCATTTTCCAGAGCCTTTGCTTTTTCACATACACCTTTTCATTTGTCTTGCCGTTACAAGTTTACTATCTACCAAGGGGGAGAGCTTATGAGGTGTGATTACTGCGGAAAGGATAGAACCCCTAGGGCTCGCTTGGATGTTTTCGGCAGCGAGTGGAAGGTTTACCACTTTTGCAGTTTAGCCTGTTTGAAGAATTGGGTGCTGGAGGTTTTGAGATGAAGAAAAAGCAATCCATAAAGCAATGCGTGCTCGATATAATCTTTCTGCTTTTTGCCTATCTTTTGGGAATAATCGTCGGAATGGCGATAAAATGAAGTGGATTAAGGTTCAACCCGTTAAGGAGACCAAGAAGGGAAGGGTTCCGGTCGGTAGGGCTTTTTGGGTGAGCGAGAAAAACAAATACTTCAATTGGTATAAAAGCAACCCTTCTTACCGGGTTTTGAAGGAGGTGGAAAGGTGATGAGCGAAGCAATAAAGTGGGTGAAAGGGTGAAGCCAGAGCCTTTAGTTGATAAAATAAAAGAATGGTGGAATCAGGCAAGAGTAATGTTAGACCCTAAGAATGAAGAGGCGTTTAGAGACGAGGTGAACAATCTTATCTTAATTATTAAACGCTGGGAAAAACAAAGAGCAGAATGGCTTTTGAAAGAAATTGATGAAGAAAAAGAGGAAAAAGATAAGAAATGGTATAAATTCTTTAACTCTTCTGATGAGTGTGAAGGATATTTAAAAGCTTTAGAGAATGTTAAACAAAAAATTAAAAAAGCTTTCTCTGGGGTGATAGAGGAATGAAATGTCCAAGATGCGGTTCAGAGATGATTTATTTTGGATATTGGACTTGGTGGTGTTCAAATTGTGGTTTGAAAATAGAAGGGTGATAGGGTGATGAAAGAAAAAATAGAAATGCCACTCTGGAATGTAATGGTATTATATGCTTACACAAATGATAAAAAATACTTAAAACTAATCAAAAAAGCTTTCTCTGGGGTGATAGAGGAATGAACCTTTTAACAAAAGAAATTAAAGAAAAAGTGATAGAGAAACTAAAAAGCGAATATGACAAATCAATTTACGAACCAATCCTAATTTTTAAAGGCGGAGAGATAGCAATAGAGTTAGCAATTAAACTTACAACAAAAGAAATTGAAAACAAAATTTTGAAGGAGATTGAGAAAGAAATAAGAGAAAGTGAAGAAAGAGAATATGAAGCACAAAAAGAAAATATGGTTTTAGAGGTAGAAAACGAGCAAGGCTATCAAGAAGGATTAAGAGATGCTATAAGAATAATCAAAAAAGTTTTTGAAGGGGTGATTGAGAAATGAGAGGATATGATAAGGTAATTCGCTTGAAAGGAGGACTAATATTTATCAAATTTGAGAGAGGAAAAGAAGTAAAGAAAAAAGCTTTTGAAGGAGTGTTGGGAGAATGAGGTTTAAAATAAAATTAGGCAATAAAACAATAAGAGTTCGGGAAATTCCGGAAGAAGAGCAGCTTAGAATTTTAGAGGAAAGAAGAAAAAATTGGAAATACCCGGAAAGCAGAGATGGCTTCATAGAAACGTGGAGAAGAAAGTTTACCCATAAAGGCATAGCGTTCGAGCTGGCTATTTTGCGCTATTATGATTTGGATACGGGATTTAGACCCATAACAAAAAATAGGATAAGCGACAGGCACGTTGTTGTAGAATATCCAAAAGAAACTGAGCCGCTGGTCAATTTCATCAAAAGCTTGGATGAATATTCTGAATTTTTATGGCACGACACTTTGCACTCTTGGAATGATGGCCAAACTCTCCCAGAGCAGCTGGAAGAGGCTCATGAATTAGCAATAAGTGACATAAGCAATTTGCCAAAATGGTTTGATGAAAAAGAAAAGGAATTAAAGAAAAAGCTGAGGGAGCTTGAAATTTTTAGAAAAAAGTTTTTGAAGGGGTTTGGGTGAAATTTGAAAAAGAATTCCCGGAGCTTGATGAGCTAATAAAAATAATTGAAAAGGGATTGGAAGCAAGAATATTGGAGTTTTGGTATTTGTTTGGCCAGATAGGGATAGCCGTGGTGAAGGAAATCGAAAAGGACATAGAGGACTTGAAAAGCCTGCAGGAAGAGCTTGAAAAGGATTATGGCAAGGTTTATTCCGGCTTCATAAGCTTTTTGAAAAGGAAGAGCAAGAAGCTTAGAAGGATTTTGAAGCGAAAAGGCTTCCTGAGAAAGGTTGGTCAGGCCCTCAAAGAAAAAGTTTGGATTACGGAAGAAGCGCCGGTTCGCTTCGAGCCCGATTGGAGAGGGAAGGATTATTCTTCTTGGGCAGTCTTTAGCGTGGATGGGTTCGAAGTTCGCATACCTTACGAGGTTATGAAGAAAGTTATAGAAGAAATGTAGGCGGGAGGATGGATAAGCTGAAGCTGCTGTGCATCGAGATTGTCGCTCTTTGGATCATCATAGTTGCTATGCCGGCATGGCATATTTACAATGATTTCAAGGCAATTCTTTTCTCCATGTATTCGTTCCTTGCGGGAATGTGCGCTTATAGCATGATTAGCGGCTTATTAGAGGAGAAAAAGTTTAAATTGAGGAGGTGAAAGCGTGAGCTGGAGGTTCGTGTATAACAAAATAAAAGAGCTGCTGGAGAGCAGGGAGTTCAAGGAGCAAAACTCCAAGTTCAACCCCGGGCAAGAGGAAGATGCTATAAATGTTGCTTTGTGGCACCTGCTTAAAGAATACAAATATAGAGGGGGCCAGTGGGGCAGCAGCGATTGGCTAAATGGCAGAAGGATAAAGATCCACACGGGCGTCGAAATTGGAAAGATTTGCTGGAGGTGCGGCAAGCCGATAGTCCAATACTACAACATCCTGTGCATGGATTGCGCCGATGAATTAGGCATAAGCGAGATATTTTTGAGAGGCAAGTCTGATGAAGAGATAAAAGAAATAGTAAAAAAGGCGATCGAGGACGACTTGAAAAAAGCAATCAAACTGGATAGCGAGGGCAGAATTATTTGGGCGTGGTATCCTATGCTATCGAGATTTCCAAATATAACTGTAAAAGGCCTGCTTGCTTTGATGCTTAGAAAGGAGGTCGAGAAATGAAGGAAAAGCATAAGTCGGTATTAAGGGAATATCTCGAAGTTAGCGCTAAGCTGGAAAAGCTATACGAGGAAGAAAGAAAATTAGCGTGGAAAAAGCGCATGCTTGAGAAAAAGCTAAGAAGGATTTTTGATGTGGAAGTGTGAGGGCAGCAAATAAACTTCTGGGCTGCATAAAGGGAATTTTTGCCATGCTTATCGCTATTTCTATTGGATTTAAAGTCCAAAATCAGATTTTAAGGGAAGAGATTGACAAAATTTATAAAGAGACGGGAAAGATTCCGATAGAATTTTGGTTTACGAACCCCATCTATTGTTTGAAAAAAGCTTTCAGCGGGGTGATTGAGGGATGAATTATGAAATAAACAGAGTAATAACAGGGCATTGGGCATTACCGAGACCCATTGGAAAATATAAAACAAGGCATCCAGACGAATTGTTAAAAAGGTTAGAAGTTTTAATTGGCCCTTGGACTAATAAGAAAATTTTACATTTGTTTTGCGGTATTTCAAAGTTTCCAAACGCTAAAGAAGAAATTAGAATAGATAAAAATCCAGAAGTAAATCCGGATTATGTTTTGGATATTACAAAAGAAAAGCTACCATTTCCAGATAATACCTTTGACATAGTTTATGCTGATCCACCATATTATGATTTTCCACCTTATTGTTTTGTTGAAGAAGCTGTAAGGGTTTTAAAACCTTTAGGATTTCTTGTAATTTTACATCAGCTTGTTTATATTACTCCAAAAAATTGTGAAAGATGGGCTTGTATCTCTATTGGAACTGGTCCGAACACGCGTTTGAGGTGTTTGAATATATTTAGAAAAAAGCTTTTGAAGGTGTGATAGATGATTGAAGAGATTAGAAAGAGCTTTGAGGAGAGCCTGAAAAAATTGGACGAATACATAGCAAAAATTCAAGCGGAAAGGGAAAAAATAGTAGAGGAGTTCGAGAAAAAATTGGAAGAGCTTAAGATTTTCAATGTTGACAGGGAAAAGCTCATGGATTTTTTGAAAGAGCCCTTCGTTTTGATCCCGAAGAGGAGAGAAGAGTGGTATGTCATAGTGCCCAAGTTTATTCCTTTTCATGTTGGTTGGCTGGAGCACGAGACCAAAAGCTACAATATTTTCGTTATAAACAAATACTTTCAATGGATATACGAATTGCCAGAAGTTATAAAAAAGAGAGTAAAGATTCCCGAACCTTTGCCGTTTAAAGTTATAGATGGTTATTTGCACACGGGGACTAAACTGCAAGAAGTTGCATGGGAAAGGTATAAGAAGTTTTTGTATAGAAAGGAAGGGAAGGATAGGATAAGAATAAAAAAGGGATACGAGTTTTTGCTTATAGCTAAGCTGATAGAAGACGGCTGCTTACCTTTTCAACCTCAACCCGTCGATGAAGAAGACTTGAGGGATTGGGATGGAATTGAATTGAGGAGTTATCAGAAAAGGGCTTGGGAAAAGTTCTTGAAGTGCGGGGCTATTGGTGTGTTTTATCCATTTGGAGCGGGAAAAAGCATGCTTGGCTTATATGCTTTAGCAAGAATGAAAGGGAGAAAATTGGTTGTCGTTCCCACCTTAACTTTAAAAGAACAATGGGAGGAAAGGATAGAAAAGTATATACCAGAGTATAGAGATGAAATCGAAATAGTAACCTACTTATCCTACGATAAAATTAAAAATAATGAATATAGTTTAGTTGTTTATGACGAATGTCACAGATTGCCGGCAAACACTTACATTAGGTTTTCAACTATCAAAACTAAATATAGAATAGGTTTATCGGGTTCGCCTTTTAGGGAGGATGGGAGGGAGAATTACATCTTTGCCTTAACGGGCTTTCCTATTGGTTTGAATTGGGAAGAGTTGATAAAGCTGAAAGTGGTTAGCGTTCCAAGATTTAAATTGTATATAGTTAGGGATTACCACGAAAAGTTCAGGAAATTGGAGGAATTGCTGAAAATTCCTGTTAAAACGATAATTTTCTGCGATTCAATAAAACTCGGTAAGCAGATTTCCAACAGGTTCGGTATTCCATTTGTCTATTCTGAAACAAAAAATAGGTTGCAAATAATTAGGGATAGCGATGCAGTTGTTGTTTCGAGAGTTGCGGATGAAGGGGTTAGCTTGCCAGATATTGAAAGGGTAATAGAAGTTGCCTTTCTATTTGGGAGCAGGATGCAAGAGTCTCAAAGGTTTGGAAGGCTAATGCACAGTCAAAAAGAAGAGCCGGAGCACATAATAATCATGACGGAAAAGGAGTTTCAAGCCTACCAGAAAAGGCTCTACGCTATATACGAGCGCGGCTTTAGGATCGAGGTGATAAGGTGAGGGAAATGAACAACATTCACTATCTCGAAGATTCCCTCTTAACTTGGAAAATAGTGGAAACAATAAGGAGCGCTCACTCTTTGAGGGTTGAGAAGATATTTAGGCACGTTAATATTGCTGGGTTCGAAGTGGATGCCGTAGCTATCTGCAAAACAAGGCTTGAGTGGAAGGAAAGGTGGGTTGGGTTTGAATTGAAGGAAAACGATATTGAAAAGGCGTTTGCTCAGGCTTGCTGGAGGAGAAACTATTTCGACTACTTCTACGTAGTCATCGATTGGGAAGTTGCCGACATAGTAAATTGGCTGCTGAAGAAGAATTTAAAGGATAAGATAGATGGGTTGACTTCGAGCCTGAACGGAATAGGCTTCGTTTCCTCCCGGGAGGATGTGCTGGTTTTGAAGAGCAAGTTTAAGCAGAGGGAGGAAATCGAGGCGGCGGTAGAGAAGGGCAGGATGGTTAGCTCCGACATAGTAAAGCTGGTTAATTTTTTGCACGGGAAGCGCTCGTGGAGGTTTTTAAAAGATTTTCAAAACCTTTAAATACTTTTAAAGATAAAACATTATTATGAACATCCCATCCGATCTGAAGGAAAGGGTGATAGAGCTTCTCTCCGAAAACAAGATGCTGACAACCTCGGCCATAGGGAGGCGCCTGCGCATTTCCTACTACAAGGCTTTGAAGCTGCTGAGCATGATGGCCTCCGACGGAATAGTTAAAATGGTTCCCATAGGCGACTACAACACATTCTGGAAGCTGAATGATAAGTTCAAAGAAAAATTGGAAAGGGAAAAGGATGGATGAGCTTAGGCAGATGATTGAAGACTTGAAGAAAGAGATAAAAGAAACTATAGACAGGAAATTCGGCGAGCTCGACAGGAAGCTGAGCAACCACCTTTCTTACGTTAAGGAGTTCGTTGAGTATGTTAGGCTGGTTGAAAGCAGGAGGAAAAGGTGGCTCAAGGATGCTATACAAACCATAATAGACAACGAGGTTATCTCCTACTTGGAGCTCAGGAGCCTTTTCAGCTCGCTCTCGTC
>Ga0190309_1000078_pt1 | contig 34402 bp, 34 predicted proteins | sample 48700767_MG_FD_161656 | JGI IMG/M metagenome (GOLD analysis project Ga0190309, IMG submission 161656) | Hydrothermal vent sediment bacterial communities from Southern Trench, Guaymas Basin, Mexico - 4870-07-6-7_MG | ecosystem: Environmental > Aquatic > Marine > Hydrothermal vents > Sediment ... | reverse complement strand
CTGTTTTAACACTAGATAATAACGGATAAAGTAATCATAAATTTTGTTTCGGAGAGCTTTAAAGATAAAAGTGTAATGGAATATTAAATCTATACTCATGTTTGCGGCTTTATTGAATATAGCAGTGATGTTATTGCAAGTATTTGTATTAGTATGGAGAATACTACTGCTTGGAAAAGTAGGTTGTAATCTAAGAAGATACCGAAGATTGTTCCACTTAGTAGGAAGCCTAGCCCATAAACAGTGTTAAATATTCCGTATGCTGTCCCCCTTACCTCTAGAGGTGTTAAATCGGCTACAGCAGATCTGTAAATTGATTCCTGCATACCTAAGACAACACCGAAAGATATCACAGCAAGAATTACTCCAAGAGGATTTTGCATTACAATAAATATTGTTGGAAGCACCGATAATATGAAAGGTGCTAGTAAGAATTTTCGACCAACTTTATCATACATGTGTCCAGATATAGGTGCCGCTACTGCGTCAACTCCCTGTAAAGCTAAGTATAGTAGAGCTACTATCCACGCATTTTCCCCAAAGACAAGCGAAGCAACATATAGTATTAATAGAACATGTATCAGCCCTGTAGTGTTGAGGAAAACCGCAAATGTATATGTTTTGAATTCACTTGTAAATTTTGATCCAAGTTTTTGCTCCTTTTCTCTTCTGAAAGAAGCTAACGCTTTATCCGTATAGGGTTTCAAACGTGGATATGCTAGAAATATAATTAAAATTAAAGCAAGATAAGGGGCTAAAAGTGTTAGAAAAGTGTAAAAATAATTGTTGTCTGTCAAGTAAAGAACAGAGGCAACTAATATTGGACCTATTACTGCACCTAGTTGATCCATTAACTCGTGGAAACCGAAGGCCTTCCCCGTTCCAACTCCTTTAGTAGTTACTGATAATAAAGTATCTCTAGCAGGTGATCTAAGTGCCTTAGCTATTCTTTCAACAATTACAAGTAGCGCAGCTAGTAGCCATGGAACACCCATTATCGGAAAGTAACCAGCAAACGCCAGCAAAGGTATAGAAATTAGCAGTCCATAACCGAGGAAAACAAAAGGCCAATATGTTCTTTTAGCATCTGCAATATAGCCGCTAGCCAGTCTCAGCCCGTAGCCAACAAACTCACCGACCCCTCCCACAACACCGACTATCAGAGCTGTAGCACCTAAAAACTCCAAGTAAGGGCTAATAATCCCTCTAGCACCCTCATATATAATGTCCCCAAAAAGACTAATAAAGCCAAACAACATGATTGACATATAAGCGATCCTTTTCAGTTCATCAGATTCCTCAGACAACTTTTAACCTCCTGTTAGCCCCAAGTCATATTCGCTTTAGATAAATTATGCATCCTATCTTTCTTAACTGATTTTTATAAAGCAGTTATCAATTTATACACTAGATAAATAAATTAATTAATTTTTCCGTGCCAGAGTAAAAATCCACTCATAGTATTCTTTCATCTTTTCTTTAGAAATCGGGTTTACAAGTGTGATCCCAGGGACTTTCTCAAAGTCCTTGTCTATGCTGTAAATTATATCTGCATTGAAGTTGTTAGCAAGAGAAATCAAATATCCATCCCATGATTCAATGTTATATGTAGCAGAATATTCCAACGCGTCAATAACAGTCTCCACTTTAACATCTTCGTAGAAAGCAGGAGTTTTAACTTCAAGAGTTCTCGTAAGACTTCGCTTTGCCATTAACCTAGGAACCCTAAGATACTTCGTAAGAATATAATATCCTCCCAAAAACGTAGAAGTTGGTACAATTGCTTTAATTTCCCAGAGCAATACCTTTTTCAAGAAGTTTAATGCTTCGATCCTAGCTGGATTATCTACATGAGCAACCACAATAATTCCAACGTCCACAATGCCTTTAATCAAGTCCAAGCTTCTTCTTAGCATAAGCATCACTCATCCATTTCGATCGAGGGGTTTCCTCCTTTGAAGAAAACGCTCTGATTTTCATTTTTTTCATTTCTTCATACCACTTTTCAACACTATCTTTAATGTCATTATTAACAATTTCAATAATAATCGTTCTACCTCTTACCCTCAACACTCCCTCACTTTCACCATTTATACCCATAGCCTTACGTACTCTACTCGGAATTACTAATCTTCCCTGTTTATCGATTTTTATCTTAAATTCCGTTTGTTCCACATATATCACCACATGGAACATAACTACCCATAATATTAAATTTTTCCATCCGCTTCTCGCATGATTTAAAATGTTAAAAGTGACCATTACCTAAACAACCTATCAAAAGTTATTTGCTTTAGAGATTCTGTTTCTTCTTCGTTTTTCATTTCGCCTTCCTTTAATACCACCGGTGAAGTTTAAAATACTACTGACCTTAAAGTTTTGTCGCCGATACATATATATATAGCCTAACAGCGAATAAAATAAGTGAGGGGGTTAGAACGGGTGGTAGACATGCATAGGAAAACACTTGCCGCAGTAATTATAGTGTTTTTAGTGTTGTCACTCATAGGAGTAGGGGCAGCGTATATCTACATTTTCAGAAAAGGAACAATAGTAATCAGGGTTGTAGATCAAAATGATAAACCCTTAGAGGGGGCTATTGTTCAGCTTTCAGCATTAGCTCCGCCATCTATGCCAAATGCTTCAATTCAAATATTAACAGAAAAAACTGACAAGCGGGGAACAGTTATCATAAATTATCGAGATTTCAAGAACATAGTTGATAAATGGTGTGAAGACTTAAAATCCATGGACAAACTAGCGGATTTACCAAGAACATTTAAAGTTGCTGTATTTATTTCAGTAATATATGAAACCGAAAAAGGAATATATTTAGAAGATGGTTACACAGTAACGTATTCGCCAGCTCTCATGAAAAACGGACATCAATACGTAAAAACAATAAAAATAAACCTTACAGAAGAACCAACAATCGCCAAAACCGAACTAGAAGAACTAGAAGAAACAAATAAAACAAGCTTAAAAGCAAGTAGCTTTACACCAAAGGATTTAGCACCACACTACGAATGGAGAAAAGTTAAAGAATTAGTGTACCCAGCCTCTGGATACGATAAAATACCAATAATCTGGTGCGATGCAAGAAACCACCCATCAATAAGAGGAACAATGTCAATATACATGTATGGAGCAGTTAAGGCTACGGTGGGTGTAAACCTAGGTTTCTGTTACGCAAAGAATCTAAACAAATATAGTTCAGGCGGCGCAACCTTCAAATTTAAACTGGGAGACTTCGTGGTAGCATCGTCACAAGTAGAATTCGGAGATACGGGATATATAGATCCTGGAAAGTTTTCATATATCTATGTTTGGGGGCAAATTGCATGTGAAGAATGGCGACTCTACTATGTTTGGGGTTACGGCTCGGGTACACCTCTCGACCAATGGAAATACTACACTTACTTCAAAAGCCTAAAGGTCCAAAACGGAAAAATCATTGGTAGCCATGAAAGCGCCGATAAGCCACCACTTTTGTTAACGAAGCTTTACGAATATGTTTCGAATGCAGGTTTTCGCTATGATTTCTACAAATCGTATACAGGTAAAGGTGGAAGAGGAGACGCTTATAAGGTGTATCTTAGTGATATTAAGAGTGCCTATATTAAGAATAGTGGAGTACCTTATGAGGTAGGTGTTTCCTTGGGAGCTGCTTTTGCTGCTTTAATAGCAGAAGCTATATGCCCAGAACTTGCACTACCAACATCGATATTATCGGTAATTGCAGGATCATATAATGTGGAGGGAACAGCGTATTTTTGCGCTTGGGTACAGTTCGATGCCGATGCTGGCAACTTGATGTATCTTTATGTTGGGGTCACAGATTTCCAGTATGAGTATAAGACTTGGTGGATGTGGCGGCCATATAAATACTACTTGCCAGTCTTCGGTTTAAAATTCTAAAAGCCCTCATAAACTAGAATACAGTACTAGTACTATTTACTTTTTATTTTTGGTTCTATTAAGACAAATATCTTTTAAGCAAAGTTTCTGGCATTATGTTTCGGAAACTGAGTAAAATATGTATAAATTTATGGAGTATTTGTATTTTATTTTAAGAATTGTTTTACTAGTTCTTCTGCTCTGTCGTATCTGATTTTTCTTTCTCTTACCATGATTTCTACGATTTTGTCTACGATTTCGGGTGTTGCTCCAGCCATCATTGCAAGGTTGCGAGCGTGAAGTCTCATGTGCCCGTACTGTATTCCTTCGGCTGCTAATGCTCTTAATGCAGCGAGATTTTGAGCTAGGCCTACTGCTCCCATTATTTCAGCTAGTTCTGTTGCTGTTTTTACTCCTAGGATCTTTAGGGCTATTCTTGCAACTGGATGTACTTTTGTTGCGCCTCCAACTATGCCGACTGCCATGGGCATCTCCAATGTGCCCACGAGATCCCCGTCTTCGTTTTTCTCCCAGGTTGTTAGGGGCATGTATTTTCCGGTTTTTGCCGCGTAGGCATGTGCTCCAGCCTCTATTGCGCGATGATCTTGCCCTGTGGCTAGAGCCACTGCAATGACTCCATTCAGTATGCCTTTGTTGTGGGTTGCTGCTCTGTATGGATCTGCTGCTGCGAATGCCCATGCTGAAACTATTCCGTCGACGACTTCTTCTCCGCCAACTGCCTCCTTATCAACGACTGTTCTTGCTCTTACTAGTCTTTTGTCCGCTAGGTTTGAGATTATTCTGAGATATACTCTTCCTCCGGTTATTCCTTCTATGAATGGTGCAACAGCTTCGCACATGGTGTTTACTGCGTTTGCTCCCATTGCGTCTCTAACGTCTACGATTAGGTGGGTTATTACCATTGGGCCTTTTGGTGAGTCTATTACTCTTACTTCTACGTCTTTTGCTCCTCCTCCGAATTTCACTAGGACTGGGTCTTGTTCGTTTGCTATTTTGATTATTTCTTCTTTTTCCTCTAGGATTCTCATTTTCTGTGCGTAGGGGTCCTTAACATCGACTAGTTGGATTTGCCCTATCATTATTGGACCTGTGCTTGAAGTGTGGATTCCTCCTTTGCTTCTGGTCATTTTTGCTGCGTTGCTAGCAGCTGCAACTACTGATGGTTCTTCTATGACCATGGGGATAAGGTACTCTTTTCCGTTGATTAGGAAGTTTGTTGCTATTCCAAATGGATATGCCATGGTTCCGATAACGTTTTCAATCATTCTATCTGCGATTTCAAGGTTTAGGTTTCCTTCTTTCTTTAATAGCTCTACTTCTTCTTCAGTTAGGTTTGCGAATTCTGCTACTTTTTTAAGCCTCTCCTCTACTGGTAGTTTGTAGAATCCGGGTATTCGGGAACTTTTTGCCATAATTTAACACCATCTAATTTTAGTTTTTGTTCACAGAATTAAACTATATTTAAATTTGTTTAAGTCAATTAAGTCCATGTTTCGACAAACCTTTATGTTCTAACGTTTATTTAAGCATTCGTTTACATGCGAGTTCCTTCATTTTCCCTTAAACTGGTTTGTTTGACGTTTAAATTGGTAAAATTCTACCTAGATAAAATATTGAAGGTGTGACATGTTTGCAGAGTATACAAGTAACCCTTATAGTTAAAACGGATCGATTTACTGCCAGTTGCAGCTTCAATATATCCTCGTTTCACTCTTAAAATAACCTTATATGTGCTGTAAACGGTTTTTCCCTCTTTTTTCACAATGAAAATTTTAATTAAGACGGCTGTATATAATATTTTACATCATGTATTGCAACATTTTGGGGGAAGAATGTTGCCAGAAGAAGGTAAAATGGTTTTAGGGTTTAAAAAAGATGTAGAAGAGTTAAAAGACGCGATTGGAAGCTTTGAAAACGAAGCTTCAAAGCTCCTATCTTCAACCTTAGTTGAAACCACAAAGTTCCTTGGAGGACTAACAGAGGAAGCAAAAAACAAGGTTGAACAATTTATCGAGAATTTTAGAAGCTCCTCATGGGATATTTCAAAAGAAGTTATAGGGAAAATTGCGGGAATAAACGAGAAAACCAGTCTTATTTTCGAAGAACTGAGCGATAAATTATCGAGAATATTTAGCAAATCACTATCTGAAACCACAGCCGCACTAAAAGAACTTATATCCTCCATCGAATCTGACTCGCAATCAACGGTAACAGAAATTAAAACAAAAATGAATGAAACTTTGAACGAAGCCGGAAAAAGCATTGAAGAAGCGTTTAGCAATCTTTACAGCGGAATTTCTTCCCAGATAGCAGAGAAAATCGTTGACTACCAGTCAGCAGCTGCCCAACTGTCTAAGCGAATTCAGAAAAGCTTAGAAAGCATCGCAGAAACTGGAACATCTACATTTGACACATCACTGGAAAGCATTGAGAAAGCATTCACAAGCATATTAGACCAGTTGAAAAACATTGAGGAAATTATTAAGAAAACTCAAACCGAACTGCTTGAAAAAATCAATGGTTCAAAAACATCGATGACAGAGGAAATTAACAAAACTCGAAGCGATGTTGAGGAGACTATGAATCTTCACGGTTCAAAAGTTGAAAGCGATCTTAAAGCTCTGGAGGAAAATATAAAGAGTGAGTTAGAAAAAACGTCTTCCTCAGTTAGAAGTTCTCTTAGTTCACATTTAGAAAGTGCTTCCAGAGACTTTGAAACGAAGATGACAAGTTTTGCTGCTGATGTTAGAGGTAAGGTTGACAACGTTGCAGCAAAGGTATCATCTTATTTAACATCCTCTAAAGGTGAAACCAGCGATCTAATTAGATCTAGAGCTGAAGAATATAAGTCTGTAACTTCTGGCGTTTCGGATGATATAAAAGCTGCTTTTGAAAAAGCTGTGAGTACAGCTGACCAGCAAAAAGATGAATTGGTTTCTTCAATAGGCGGAGTTATTAATAGAGGTTTAGGGGAAATCGAAAAAACTTTTGAAACAGTAAAAAGTGAAGTTAAAAACAGAATATCGCCGCTAAGGGATATTATTGATAGATTCTCGGAAGTTACCGATCTCTTCGTGTTACCAGATAAGAAAATTGTTGAACAATATATGGCAAATATAGCGGGAAGAGCTAAATCCTCTCTTTTTGCCGTTGTACCAGCAGACATGGAAAACGTGTTAAAATCCTTTAGCACCGTTAAGCCAACGGTAAGCGTTCAAATAGTCACAGATAAATTAACGGACCAAGCATCAAAACTAGCTGAGATCGAAAACATTAAAGTGAAAATTTTACCAGAATTGGAGTACATAGGTGTTAGTAGAGATAGAGAGGAAGTTGTTTTCGCCTCAATTAAAGAAGAAGTCAAAGGGGTAGCCTCAACAATGGCACCCTACATAGAACTATTCACAAGAATCCTCAGAGACTCGTGGCTAAAAGCAAAACCACCAAGCTAACCTATCTTCTCTCAAACCTCTCATTTTTCCATTAATTCCTCTCAAAACTAGCAACCAGCTTATAGCCACCGATACTTTTACCCCCAGCAGTTCAGATTAATAAAGCAAAACAGCCCTAAGCCCTTTTTGACCATTTTAATCGCTCCAATGCTTCACCCACAGAAGCAGCAACAGTACCAAAAAACACGATCATAAACATACGAATAAATATAAAGTAGATAAACCCTGCCACCGATTCTATTATCATGCCTATAATTATTCCTGCCATTCCCCCTATTATCATCCCTATAAGTGCCCCAGCCCCACTAGTTTCAATACCTCCCCTACTACTCCTAGCTAAAGCTGCTTCCCACCTACCCATGCCCTCTTCGGCTAAAAGACGTTCAACATTCTTGATACTCATCAAATGATAATATGCAAAAAGACCAAAGCTCCCCAAGAAAAGTAAAATAATGTGATAAATAAAGAATATGAAAAGAGAGGCAAAACCTTCATACGCAGCTTGCCAAACTGGCCCGGCAAAAAAAACCAAGTGCAGAAACCAAAATTAAAGTAACTGCCACCTGCTTTACTTTTGAAGACTTCTTCCCACTCTTAGACATCCTCTACACCCACAAAAACTCCCTGCCAACCAAAATAAACAATCTTCAACACCATTCTTCTTACCAGCTATTTCACTTAGTGTTTTATTCTTTCGATTCTCTTAAGTTTTCTTCTAAACTTCCTTGTCAATATTTCTAACGCAACGCTAACAGGTAAAAGTAGAACTGCGCCTGGAAGCAAATAATCTGGCTGTAAACCAAAAACAGTTTTCAACTCCATAACAGTTACTTTAAATGGTCCAATAGTATAGTTAGAAGTTCCTGTGGCAGTGATGTTTGGAAAAGCCCATAACCACGCGTAAACAACGGCGGTAACATTGTTCCAGCCTTTATGCAGAAATTTGTGGTCTATAAACCTGTGTTCGTAGGTTGGAAAACACGATGTAATAGATGTGCCGCAAGCTGGTGCGTCAAACCAATCCCAATAAGTTTCCACATCGTTAACGTAAAAGGTTACATTTATCATTATGCTAATTGAATTTAGCTTTGAGGCTTTACAATGTTCTTTATTTATTTTAAATAAAAGAAAAGGCTTAACTTTATAGTGTTGAGGTGTTTTTTCTAACTTAAAGCTAACGGACCATGTGTAACGTTTCACATCGAAGAAATATGCCGTGAAATTTCCTTTCCGAACTAAAGTTCCGTTTTCTTCGGCAAGAAGCTTTGTCCAGTTATAAACCCTACTAACTACAACACGTTGATCAACAAAGTCTTCTTCATTTACAACTTTACTTGAAACCTGATAACTCGTAGCCATGATCAATAAAAAGAGAGAAATAATATAGATTAAAAACACAGCTTTCCATTTCATCACTCCATTCACCTGGGCCACTCAAATATACGCAACAACCATTGCCCTTTGCAACCATCTCACTTAGTGTTTTATTCTTTCGATTCTCTTAAGTTTTCTTCTAAACTTCCTTGTCAATATTTCTAACGCAACGCTAAGGGGCAATATTAAAATCGCACCTGGAAGTAGAACATCCGGTTGTAGACCGAAAACAGTTTTTAACTCTCCAACAGTAACCTTTAGTGGTCCTAAGATATAGCTCGCTGTTCCATTCACACTCTCAGACACATTTGCATAAATATGTAGCCAAGCATAAGCGGTAACAGTAATATTGTTCCAGTCCTTTCGTAAAACCCTAGAGTTTACAACCCGATCTGGCGGATCTGGAAGCCAGCCATACATATCGGCAGAGGCAACGTTATCTGCCCAGTCGTAATAAACTTCTTCACCATTAACGTAAAAAGTTAAGTTCACGAACACACCTGCTACATTAAGCTCTTCTGGTTCAATGGTTGTATTTGATTTACATAATTTAAGGTAAATCTTGTATTTTACTCTGTAATGTTCTGGTGTTTTTTCAAGTTTAAATATTACAGTCCAACGATAGCGCCCCACATTGTACCAATATGCTGTGCGATTATACTTATACACGACAGTTTTGTTCCCTTTTTCTAAAAGTTCTCTCCAATCGTAACTTTTACTAGCAATTTTATCATCCTTAAACTCTTCTTCATCTACAACTGTGCTTGAAACGCGGTAACTCGTAGCTATAACCAAAAGAGAAAAAAGAATGATATATATTAGGAAAACAGTCTTCCATTTTATCATTTTTAATCACCGTCACTCACGAAGCACAAATGCTACTATTGGTGGTCCTGTTTTTTTCCACCACCACCAAACCTTCTTCTTTGTTGGGCCTAAATAGTCTATATCCCAGTAATGACCTGGAGGGAATTTGTATAAGACGTAGTAATCACTACTACAGGTAAAATCGAAGCGTAGTATGCCTGTAGACACATAGTTACGTACTTTGACTTTTATGTCTATTTCGCCGCCAAATGCGTCATGTTTTCCCACTTTTAAAGTTCCGGTAGAAGTAGTACCACGTGTATCAACCCAGTCATCTTGATTTTTATATGTTACATCGACCCAGAGTGTCCAATAGTCCATATATTTCCTTTCATGTCTTACCTTCCTATAGTCATCTTGCTTATCTAGGTCGATATATGGGTGTCCAGTTAAGAATTGTTTTATTTTTGCATGATAGCCGTAGTCACGCCAAATAGCCCCAGTATATCGATCTTTATCGTATACGTGGTACATTTCCCACATAGCAGGTCTACACAACAGAGTAATCGTTCCGTTAGTCACATCTTCTACCCCCCACTCCCAAGTTCCTGAACTTTCCCACTTAAAAGCCCCTAATTTAAATGACGCTTTTGCTGTTGTTTGTATCGATCCTTTTGCGTATCCTCTTGGTGGTGATGTTACTATTAGTATTGGTGTCCAAAGTATTTTTTCTCCCACTTTTTCTTTTACTCTTACTATGTCCGGTTTTTGTTCTTCTGGTACTACTGTTTCGTCGGATGAAATGGCAGCTACTGGCTGTATTAGCATGTTGAGGAGGAATGCTGCTAGTAGTATTGATATTAGTGTTGTTGCTAGAAGTATTTTGATGTCGTTTTCATCTCCACTTTTAGTGTTTTTAGAAGTTAGTTTACTTCTAGCCACCTGTAGGCGCCTCCCACCACAACCTCCTAGAAGAGTTTTATCGCCTTTAAGTATATATATATCGGTTGTAGTATATGTAACTACTATGTTTTGGATGTTTGGTCAAAACGTTTGTGTGGTTGCTCTGATTTGTAAAAAGGACATCTTTATTTGGTAAGTATTTAGTAGTGTTTCGATCTAGTGTGTGGTGAAGGGACTGAAGTTAGTTTTTGATGTTAGTTGCTTAATGTTTCGTTTAAGTTAGTTGGTGAATATGCTTAAATTTATTTAAGGGGACTTAAGATACAATGTGTGGATTGGTATGTTGTGGTGAGTGGTTGGTTTGTGGAGTATACTTAAACTGCTTCGTACGGATCCCGAGAAAATAAGGTGGTCGCAGCGGAGACGTGGATTAGATCCTAATATAGTGGATGAAGCTGTAAAATACGATAATTTGTGGAGGAAAGGCTTAACCGAACTTAATGAGCTTAGACATAAGCTCAACGTGATAACCGCGGAGATTTCAAAGTTAAAGGGATCGGAAAGGGAAAATAAAATAAAAGAGGCACGGAAGCTTTCAGCTGAGATTAAGGAGTTTGAGAGGAAAGTTGAAGAATATGAGAGAAAGCGAAATAAGTTGCTTTTAAGTATTCCGAACATTGTGCATGAAAGTGTTCCAATGGGTGAAAGTGAAGAGGACAACGTACCTATTAGGTACTATGGGAAACCAAAGGTTTGGAAAGGGTTCGTGGACGTTTTTCAAACGTATATAGAGGGGTATAACGTCGAATATGAAGTTATAGATTATAAGCCTAGAAGCCAGGTTGAAATGCTTGAATTTCTTGAGCTTGGCGATACTGAGAGAGCAGCTAAAGTTGCAGGTTCAAGGTTCTTCTACCTTTTTGAGGATCTTGTTTGGCTTGACAAAGCTTTAATGCTATATGCAATGGATTACATGACAAAACAGGGATTCGTACTCGTCGAGCCACCATTTATGATGAGGAAAAAGGCGTATGAAGGTGTAACAAGCTTTCAAGACTTCGTGGACGCTATCTACAAAATTGAAAACGAAGACCTTTACCTTATTGCTACATCAGAACATCCAATGGCCGCTATGTACATGAATGAAGTACTTGAAATAGATGAATTACCGTTGACATATGTTGGAGTTAGTCCCTGCTTTAGAAAAGAGGCTGGGGCACATGGAAGGGACACAAAAGGAATCTTCAGGGTGCATCAATTCAATAAGGTCGAACAGTTCGTTTTTTGCCTTCCAGAGGACTCATGGGAATGGCATGAAAAACTTATAAGAAACGCTGAGGAACTATGGAGAGGCCTGGAAATACCATATAGAATTGTCAACGTGTGTTCAGGTGATTTAGGGGATGTAGCAGCCAAAAAATATGATTTAGAGGCTTGGATGCCAGGGCAGGGAAAATATAGGGAAATGGTTTCATGCAGCAATTGCACAGATTGGCAGTCGGTTCGACTAAACATTAGATATGCTAAAAAGCGTGGATTGCCATCGGAAGGATTTGTACATACGTTGAATTCGACGGCAATTGCAACAACAAGGGCAATAACAGCCATATTGGAAAATTGTCAAGAGGAAGATGGAACAGTAGTAATTCCGAAAGTCCTTAGGAAATACTTGGAGCCTTTTGAAAAAGCGCCAAAAGAGTGCATATATCCTAGGAAAAAGGAAGAAGTTAGCGAAGCTAAAATTCAGTAATTCTGTAAAGCTGTTTCATCACATTACTTTGGTTTAATTTTTAACTGTATATGTTGGCTAGAAGGTTAGGGGTGAGTTTTAAATGGCTCAGGATAAAGCTAAAGGTGTTAAGATGGTTGAAATAGGAGAAAAGCCTGACGTTTTACGGATTGCTAAAGCTAGAGGTGTAATAAGATTAAGGGAAAGTACGGTTCAACGTATTTTAAATGGTGAAATTAAGAAGGGTGATGTTGTTTCTGTTGCTCAGCTAGCCGCTATAATGGCTGTTAAAAAAACACCTGAAATTGTGCCTCTTTGTCATCCTATTCCAATTACAGGGGTTGATGTTAATTTTAGTTTTGAGGAAAGTCGTGTTATTGTTGAAGTAGAAGTTAGAAGTGTAGGTAAAACTGGTGTTGAAATGGAAGCTCTTACCGGGGTTTCAGCTGCTCTCTTAGCTGTCTGGGACATGGTAAAAGCGTATGAAAAGGATGAGAAAGGAGAGTATCCTTATACCGTTATTGAGGAAATAAAGGTCCTTAAGAAGATTAAGGAAGGTTTGCTTGAAAGTAAAAAGTTCTAAACCACGCTTTTAGTCTTACCGTGTTTTTAAGATTCAATTTACGACTATATCCCTACCTGTATCTTGTTTAAGTTGCCGTTATATAGAAAACGAGACTTTAACTGTGTCTTTTCTTTACTAGTATTTTAGCATCACAGACCAGAACAACTTCATCTCTTTGATTAAGAACCTCGTTATGCAGTACAACTAATCCTCCCATCTCTCTTTCCTTTTTCTCTATAACTGTAATTTTAACTCTTAGAGTATCCCCGGGATAAACGGGTTTTGTGAATCTTAGTTTGTCTACGCCGTAAAAAGCGATTGCAGTTCCCCTAATTATTCCTAGCATATCCCAGAGTCCGGTCATTATAGCGAAAGTTAAAGTACCTTGGGCAATTCTTCTTCCAAAAATAGTTTTTTTAGCAAATTCCTCATCTGTGTGCAACGGGTTAAAGTCTCCGCTTAAACCCGTAAAAATTACTATGTCTGCTTCAGTAACCGTTCTTCGGGGAGATTCAAAAACCATTCCTTCCTTAAAATCCTCATAATATAGAGCCACATCACAACCCTCCAAATTTATGTTCTTTTTAAAATTTTAGAGTGAAATAAAGACGTTTAAAACGTTGATTTGCTATAGGATTTCCCATTCTTTGATTATTGGTAGCGACATTATTTGTATTATCCCCTTTATTTTTTCTATTTCTTGGACAATGATGTTGTAGGTTTTACCCAACGTTCTTATTCTTAGCTTTACTACGTAATCGTAGTTTCCCGCTACAGCTGCAACCGATTCTACACCTCTTATCTTGTATATTTTACTAAGGATATCCGCAGCGTGTTTTGAGCTGACTCTTAGAAGTATGTAGGCTTTCACCTCGCTTAGCGATAACGCTAGGATACCTACTATTACAAATATTGTTCCAACTATTTTGATTGTCCAAAGAAAGACGTCATAGCTTATGGATTCAAATACGTTGGGTGCTAGTTTTACTCCTAGAAATGTAAGCGGTATACCTAGTATAATGTTAATTGAAACTATAGCGTTTACTATACTCATTTTCCCCTTGCCGAGGGCCCTAATATACATCACATAGGATAGAAATGCAAACCCCATGTTAACCGTAAAGAAAGTAAAAATTGTAGGTGAGAAAAACAGTTTTTGTATCATTTCTATTCTCGTTTTATCTAAAAACGGCATTAACATAATTGATAGAGATAAGGTTAAGAAGAAGAGACTCCAAAACCTTAAATTTAGGGAATCGTTTCTCTTCCCGTTTTCTGAGATTTCTTGTAGCTTTTTCATAAATGTAGTATATGCGGTGAAGCATCCATTCATTATAACGAGGGTGATAATTATGGTGTAGGGATCTATTTTCCCTTTGCTGAGAGTTACGAGAAATGCTCCAAGAGTTACAGAGAGAATACTTTCTATTTCGATCGCACTTGGAACATCTTTCTCCCTGATGAAATCTATTATTAGAAGATATATTGTTGAGAAACGCATTAGGGGAAGCATCATAGATGGATCTGAGAAGCTTACGGCTATGAAATAGGTTATTGTGGAAACGCTTGCGACCAATCCGGCCCCTAAAATGTATTGAAGTGATTTTCCTCTTGGAATTTTTAAACCTTGAAAATACGGATCAAGATAATATCCTATGGGGCGTTTCTTCCCCTTTATTGTTGTGGGAATGCTTAGTACGAGTAAGTATAGAAGGCAGGTTATGAGCCCTATCCATTCACAAAGAAAAGAGTAAACATAGGGATCTGGTACAAGGGCTTTTAGTCCATAAGCGTCCATAAGAACGTAAAATGATGCGAAGACTCCTGAAAGTAAGGCTAAAAAATAGAATTCAAATTTTTTTGAAACCAAGTTTACCCCTCTTGCTTCAGTTCCTTCTCTATAATATGTGTTCTAGTTCTTTTCACGCCGTCAATTTTATGTATGTATTTTACGGTTGCTTCGTAAAGTTCTTCCAAGTTATTGACGCTGACACGAACTATTACATCAAATATTCCCGTAACGAAAGCAACACTTTTGACGATGTCCAGTTTTCTAAGCTCATTTAAAACGTGTTCCGACTTGCCTATTTCCACTTCAATAAAGATGTATGCATCAATTTTTCCCATAGTTCTAGACTCCCCCAGTGAGTTAACACATCTCATAGATGTACTTTTGGTAAATTTTGCTTTGCGAACTATTTAGATCTTGTTAAGATTACGAGCACTTTAATCTATCTGGAAGAAACACATTTTAAATTTTTGGCATATTTCACCAGCAAAACAACGTTCCTTTTTCTTTATTTTAGAGTAATATTTTAAAATGTAAATTACTTTCACACAAAATTTAGATAGCAAGAATATAATTCCCTCTTAAACTAACGCTGTCTGAAGCGGTTAACAATTGCTATACGCAGATTGAAGAAACAAATTTGATTCTACATCGATTAGCTTCATGTTAAAAGCAAGTTTTGTTACCTCACATTCTTGCTGGCTTTCTTAAATTCAAGGTACTTTATGTATTTTGCAAGCGCATAAACTGCTTCTTTAGGGCAGGAATATGCGGGTACATGGTTCTCACTCAGAATTTTTTTGCCCGGTTCTGCGATTTTACCAGCCATCCAGCAAGCTATGACTGTTTTTCTTACCTTAACATTTTTTAATGCTTCAACAACTCCTCTTGCATGCTCATCTGGTTTCATGCCTAGAAAGGTTGGAACCACACACGCAACCAGTAAACAGTCAACATTAGGATCCTTTATGACGGTTTCAACTGTTTTTCTATAAACTTCCATGTTTGCGCTTGCTATGATGTCTACAGGGTTTAGGACACTTGCTATTGGTGGGAGAAAACTTCTTAAAGCATTTTTTGTCTCTTCAGTAAGTTCCGTTAAGATTAAGTCGTGTTTTGCACATTCATCGGCTGAAAGGACTCCCGCACCGCCAGCATTAGTTATAATTGCAATTCTCTTTCCAGAGGGTGGCGGTTGCTCCACTATTAAACGAGATACATTAAAGAGCTGTTGAAGTGTTTCAACTCTTATGGCACCAGTTTGCTTGAAAACAGCGTCAAATATTGCGTCCCTACCTGCAAGTGAACCTGTATGAGAAAGTACTGCACGCATTCCGGCTTCCGTTCTTCCCGCTTTAACAACCACTACTGGTTTCTTAGCGGTTGCGTACTTTAAAGCTTCCATAAATTCTTTTCCTCTGCTCACTCCCTCTATATATAGTGCTATAACTTTTGTTTGCGGATCATCCGCCAGATATTTTATTGCTTCCGGTATTGAAACATCACAAGCATTTCCCAAATTAATGAACTTACTAAATCCAATACCTTCGCTTGTGGCCATGTAGATTTGGGACGCCCCCAGAGCTCCACTTTGGGTTATTATTCCAATGGAACCTGGTAGTGCTCGCATAACAAATGATGCGTTTAAAGAGACTTCTGTGTTTTGTATGCCTACACAGTTCGGTCCTATGATTCTAATGTCATTCTCCTTAGCTATTTTAACAACTTCCTCCTCTAATTTTTTACCTTCCTCTCCCACCTCGCTGAAACCTCCAGAAACAATGATAATATTTTTAATTCCTTTTTCTGCACATTCCCGAACAACCTGAGGAACAAAACCTGCAGGTATAGCTATGATAACTAGATCGATCTTTTCTTGAACTTCTTTGATGGTTTTAGCGGCTTTAAATCCCATAACCTCTTCTTCTTTAATATTTATGGGGAAAATCTTGCCTCTATATCCTCCCTCGACAATGTTTTTCATTAATTCATAGCCAAACTTTTTGGGGTTATTTGAAGCCCCCACAACAGCTATGTTTTTTGGATAAAAGAAATTATTTAACGACATCTCCATCACCGAGAAAACTAACACATCGGATACATCTCATAGGTCTGAGCTTCAGATATTCATATTTACTAGAGCAAAATTATTTCTCTTAATAGCAGATAATACTTAATAATTTAACGTCACTAATAGTAGTGAATTTTTCATCATGAAAAGTGTCTTTATTTTTAACTTACGTAGACTTTCATAATATGCAGCCAGATTTGCGAAAAGAAGTTTAAGGAGTTTGAAACCATTTTAGGATTTCGTGTAGTTTATGCCGACTTGAATTCCGTTAAGTAATATTAAAATGTATGTAAGTTATACATGACGCTTATGAAGCCAGTTGAAGATGTTTCTCTTGAAAATTGTTCACATACTTTTGGAAGGCGCTTTGCCGTTCTCTTACTTATTGGTGTTCTTTCAATGGTTTTTGCCGAAGTCTATTCTGGTGCTTCCCCCCTCTGGTTCATCAATCTGTGGTCTCTACTGGTTACATTCCCTCTTTATTGGGGCCATTTTTTGCTATTGTTTACACTTGCTGTGAAAACCAAAAGATATAGGCCATGGCAGTTATATTTGTGGGGCTGCGTTTTTGGTCTTTACGAGTCTTGGATAACAAAGGTTATTTGGAGTTCATTTAATGGACAACCTCCCTTGATTGGTAGGTTTCTAGGTTTTGCTGTGGGTGAACTGTTTTTGGTAACCTTTTTCTGGCATCCGATAATGTCGTTCATAGCTCCAATAGTAGTTTTTGAAGTTTTTTCTTTCCCATTTTCTAATCAATTTAAAAGTTTAGAAAAACAAATTCTATGTTCGCATATGAGTTTAATAAGGCGCAATAAGCGTAACTTGATGATTGCAGTTTTCATAACGATATTTGGCGCATCGATTTCAACGATTAACTTTAATTTTAATATTTTTATGGTAAGTGCAACCATTCTCGGCAGTTTACTCATAATATTTGTTCTCCACAGGCTTTGTACTGTTGTCGCTAAAAGTTGTTTTTCAATTTGCTCACTTGTGCTGAAACGATTAGGATTTACCTTCGTAGCTATTTATCTTGTTTCTCTTTACGTTTTTTCTTACATGTTTATTTTGCCAGAGCGTATTCCAGCTCTTATCACTCAATTAATAACTTTAATGCTCTATGTTTTCGTCGGGTTGCTATTATATTTTTCAGGACCGTTAAACAGCGAGAGGAAAGATTTTGACAATGTTTTCTTCAAAAGAGGAGAGATATTTTCAACTGGAGATATATACCTTTTATACGGCTTGTTCTATCTACTTTCCATGTTTTTTTGCTTTACACCTATTTTATGTTTCATCATTGCAACTTGCTGCCTATTTATAATAATTGCAAGCGGCGCAGTTTTAATATTGGCTGCTACGGTGAAAGTCATTTATAAAATAAGGTCAAATAAGGCAAAACGTTAAAAGCTGAATACGTAAGTAAAGTTTCTACAATCAATGTTTAAGTTTATACGATTACAGTTAAAAGGCAAATATATTTGGCTTTAGAAAACTCTATAAACATGTAGATGGACATTTTGACGAACATTTAGAGAGGATTAGAGAATTTTGAGACAGCCTTCTATTTCTGCTGATGAAACTGGTATAATAGAGACAGCTGAAATCACAAAGGGGTTCATAGATGAAATTGGAGGACATAGCGAGATTGTTCCAACTGATGGAACTCACCTATCGGTAATAACGTTTCTATACGAATATGCTAGGGTTCCTACTTACGTAGGCATTGATAGACCTACGTAGGTATTCATCGCCCATGTTTATCCTCCAAGCCCGACTGCGGGAGCCAGTCATTAATCTTGACTCCCATCATCGAACTTGAATTCATCTAGTGCTCATCCCTCTCGCCTTCTTCATCGAGGTCGTTAATTCAATATATTTATAAGTTTAGTAGTATATAAGTATTTCTGGTGGTGCTATGGAATTAATAGGAGTGTATAGAGTATTACCGAAGATGAAGGTTACAATACCTAAGGAGATAGCTGAAAAATGGAATTTAAAACCGAAAGATAAACTCATCATCTACTATGACTCTAAAAACGATAGGTTGGTTATTGAAAGATGGAAGAAGTGAAACCTACGATTAAAGGTAGACTCATAGTGGATTTTCCAGTCGATAGAGCGTGGCTCCTTTTACTCATGAGAAACTTTAAAGATTCCGTAGAGTATGCTCACATATTAATGAGGAAAAAAGTATCATATAATGAGATAATTAAGCTCTTAACTTCTCGCATACTTAATAATGCTCATTACTCTTACTCGGCATTGCAAAGAGCAAAGATGTATCTTAACCAACCATATTTGAAGCTAAAGAAACCACAGTTATTCTCTGTAGGGAAAGGAAATGAAAAAGGAAATAGAAACATTAGGTTTGAATCAACGGATAAAGTCAAGATAAAAATACCTTCTGCAACTGGGAAACATAAATGGATTATTGCTAGGGTGAAGTTCGGCAGAAAATACATCCCAATAATAAGAGAGCTAATTAACTCTGAAATTCCTTATGGGGCTGGAGTATATCTAAAAGAGAAAAAGGTTGAATTACATGTAAACGTTCCTCTAGAACTCTATGTAAAACATTTAAGCAAAGATTCAAAAAACATAAAACCCATCGAGCATATAGCGTCCTTCGACTTTAATTCTGATAGAATAAACATGGTTATAGTAAATAAAAAGGGGGAAATCTTGGATGTTAGAAACGAGCATTTCCCTGAGGTAACTTCACATGGTTTTTCAAAGGAGAAAGCAAGGGATTTACGCTTGAAAGCTTTAAGTAAGTTGGTTGACTACGCATATCATCACGGGGTAACGCATTACGTTGTTGAAGAACTTGGCAGACCTAAGAAAAAGAGTAAATCTAAGAAAGCTAATAGAAAAGTTTCAAAATTCGCATTAAGAGAGTACATTAATCATCTGAAGACTCTCATTCCGAGATACCGTGGTAAAATTCACTTCATAAACCCAGCGTACACGTCAGTAGACGCTATACCCTTGGCTAGAAAGCTCGGTTTAGACATTCATACAACATCAGCATATCTCTTAGCAATAAGATTCTTAAAACCTATGAATGCCTACCAATGCCTATAAAAATTGAAACTGCTTCACTAGGCATGTAGATTGAGCACTTCAAATTTCTACCCTCTTACTATTTGTTTACAATTTTCTTTTACTTCTAGTTGTTAAGTCTGATATTATAGTTCACAAAAACTAGAGTGGAGGAAGCTTATAAAGGTGAAAGTGGCTTGATATGTATATGAAAGTGGGGGTTAAGAATTATGGACGAGGTTGTGAGTATAGGAGAAAATTTTACAATAATTGTTCCTGAGCAAGTACGTGAACGCTTAAGGTTAAAAAAGGGACAAAAAGTGAGGATTCGTGTTGAGGGGCATCGTATAATATTGGAACCTATAATTGAGAATCCATTTAAAGTATTGGAAAAAGTTATACGAGAGCCTTATAAAGAAGAAGTAGACGAAGAAAAGGCGTATAAGTGGTTGATTAAACATGCCCGTGGTTGACACGGAAATAATATTTGCATTAAGTCCGAAAGATCCTAAGCATAGTCTTGCGATTAATCTCCTAAAAACTTCTAAAAACCTATTTGTTTCAGATACTGCTTTATTCGAATTTGAAATCGTACTCAGGTCTCGAGGTAGAACCGATGAGGAAATTATGGATGCTCTTCTTAGCATCAACGAGATATTTAAAAAGTATGGTGTTAGAGAGGTTAAAACCATAGATAGTGATTTGCTAATCCTACATGTGGAAATATCAAAAAACTACGGTCTGACGTTCTTTGATAGTTTGATTGCTGCCTCTTCATTAAAAGTAGATAGAACTATTGTTTCTGACGATAAAGCATTCGATAAAGTCCCAGATTTAAAAAGAATACCTCTAATAGAGTGAGTTATTCGGCGTTTTGCATTTTAAGCTTCTTTGCTGTATTTTCGCTACTTTGCAGGCAACTTTAAACGGAAGCATTCACACATAGTGGAACTGACATTGAAATTTTGAATAAACGCAATACTAATTTATTTATATCTGCAAGTCTAACTTATGTTTAACTTGTAAGTTCTGGGAGGGTTTCGTATGAAGCTTGAAGATGTTAGGAAGATAGCTATTCTTGGAGCAGGTATAATGGGCACTGGCATAGCTGAGGTATGTGCAAGAGCAGGCTACGAAGTTACGTTTAGAGATATTTCAGAAGAACTTGTTAAACGAGCCTATGAGAGAATAAAGAAGAGCTTGAATAGAGCTGTTGAAAAGGGTAAAATCAGTAAAGAAGAAGCAGAAGCAGCACTATCAAGAATTAAGGGGACAACTGATCTGAAGGAAGCTGTAAAAGATGCTGATATAGTTATAGAAGCAGTTCCAGAAATCATGGATCTTAAAAAGAAAATCTTCAAAGAAATCGATGAGATTTGCCCTGAACACACCATATTTGCCTCTAACACGTCCTCGCTGATGATCACAGAATTGGCTTCGGTTACAAAACGTCCAGATAAATTCATAGGAATGCACTGGTTTAACCCAGCACCGGTAATGAAACTGATCGAAGTTATTCCAGGAGTTTTAACTTCGGAGGAAACCTACAACTTAATCGTAGAGCTTTCAAAGAAACTTGGGAAAATACCTATTAAGGCAAAGGATGGACCTGGGTTCTTTACGACAAGATTCCTCGCGTATTATTTGGCTGAAGCTGTCCGCCTTCTTGAGGAAGGAGTTGCAGGTGTTAAGGAAATTGATGACATGGTTAAGCTTGGTTTTAACTGGCCTATGGGGCCCTTTGAACTCATGGACTTCATAGGTTTAGACACAACATTCCACATATTGGATTACATATACAATGAAACTGGAAACCCAGCATATAAGCCACCGCTACTCCTGAAGAAACTTGTAACCGCTGGTTTCCTCGGACATCCTAAGCAAAAACCGGGAAGCAGAGGAGGATTCTACGAATACTTCAAAATACCACGAAAAAAATAACGTTGTTCAAATTTACTTTAATAAGGCACCTATCTATCAAGACCCAACGATAATTATTATACCTTTGCTATTAGCATTTTATTTTTTAGCTATTATTAATGTGTTTGGCAGACACATTTGAATTAGTTCTTCCTTATTTTAACGAATCTATCGCCATACTTGGCAATTTCTGTTATTAATTGTATGATGGAACATCTGATGTTAAAGGCTGTTTATTAATTATATGACCGCCATCAATATTGCCATTATTATTTGGGTTATTATTGCTCCTGCTATGAAGCCCGTTGCTATTAGTTGTCCTCTTTCTTCAAACCATTTTTTGCCATATTTTTTATCGGTGTATACTCTAATGATTCCTCCTAAACCGAAGGGTAGGATGTATGAGGGTGGAAGGAGTAAGGCGAGAGCTATTCCCATCGGCGATACTGGGGTAAGAGCGCCAAGTATTCCGCCTACTATTCCTCCTATAATGAATGTTCTAGGGTCTAAGACTCCTTGAACAGTTCTTTCAGCAAAAATTTTGAGCACCGCATAAGATTGTATTAAGCCTACAGCTGGGAACATTTCACTTGGAAAACCTATGTAGTACCAAGCTACTAGAATAAATAGGACACTTGTAATAATTCCTGGGATATAGCTAAAGAAGTAAGCTTTTAAAATAGATTTTCTACTTGTTTCTGTTATTTCGCCTATTTTGAAGTATCCAAGTATCGCAGAAGTGCTCCAGGGCGAAGTAGCTGGGTATGCTATGTATGGTGTGTAGCCCTTTCCACCAAGAGCTGCTATGGGGACCTGATAGAAAATTATTCTTTGACCTCCCATGGTGATTCCTGCCTCTCCAGCCATTTTTACGATAATGAAGGAATCTATTATCCCTATTGGAACAATTAGGAAAAGAGATAAAATTATTGCCGTTACGTTCGATATCGGGTTGAAAACTCCCATAAACATTGTGAACGTTATTAATATAAGTATTAAGGACGTATAGGTAATTCCTAGATGCTTATCATTCTTTAATTTAATAATAAAAGCTTTTGTATAGTCTGTAATGCTTAGTGAGGGAATTTCATTACTATTTTTGCCATTTTTCCCTTTAAACTTCACTTTCTTAATTAATAGAATAACTATTCCACTTAGGAGAAATATTCCTAAGGCTGGGCTAAGCGAGAATTGGAAAAGCATGTTCATATAAAATTCCATACCTGTTTTAGCAGGTGTGAACAGGCCTATTTTGACGGCAATCGGAGCTAAAATAAAATAGGTTACTAAACCGGCAACAAGTAGAGTTAGTGAAAGGGATGGATGTATGATATAGGAAACACCTATAATAGCTAAATTCGCCATGAATCCGAAAGCATATCCTTCAGGCAGATTCGAAGTCCAGTCAATGCTTATGGTTTCTAAGCCTAAAATGGCTAATAAGTATTGAAGTAATGTTAGAAAAACTCCTATGCACATCCATATAAATAGAAAATTTACATTTTTTCCTTTGTCTACACAGGTTTTTATCGTCATGCCAGTGATTTGTTGAAATGGAAAAATCATTCTCTTATTTTTGAGGACAACATCTGCAACAGCAAGCCCTACTATTAGTCCCAGTAAACTTGGAATAATTATAAGGAAAATATTCACAAGTATTGGTGCTACCCATTCTGGTGAAAACATGTTTCCTTTTACTAGCACTTTTAATGATGGTGCTAGCCATGTGGGTAGATTGCTTTCTGGCTCTATTATTCTAATATATATTGATGTTGCGATTATCCACCATGCTGTAAAACCACTAGAAGCTACAACTATTGTTGTGATTTCTTGTTTTGATGTGCCATCCATAACTACGTGGAACAGAGTATAGGCAAGCAATATTGTAACAAGTGAAAATCCCAAGCCTATTCCGAAATTTAGTCCTAAATAAGAGTTAATTAACGTGTAAAGGACATTTAAAAAAGATGATAATATTAAGCCTCTCTTAGTTATCTCCACTTTACTTTTAATCTTATTGTTTTGAATTTTGACTTTGAGGTCGCGATTTTCTGTTGTATACATGAAATCACCCTAATTTTATGATATTCTAATCTTTTTGATATATATTGATGTGAACTCATGTATAATGATTTTACTTCTAATTATGCCATTTTTTATACCTTTTTTGCTGTTGTTACCTATGTTCGACTGAATGTTATACGTTTTATACATTTTTTCACATTCCTTCATTTATATGAAGTATAGAATCATAAACCTATATAAATATTTCTCCATAAAAATGAAGTAACTATTCGATAACAAATTCTTATGAAAACATAGGAAAACACAAAACTGTTAAAATATCATCAGTATTTTTGAGTCACCGATACCGTAGCAGAGTTAGATGGATGGGTATTTGTGTTGGATGTTTTGTTTTCTCAGGATGATCGTTTTGCTGTCGATGTAAAAATTTAAATACCGATATGTTTAATGATGCCTATCGGTGAAATGAAATGAAACGCACGACTCTTTTCACTGTTATTATGATAGCGATCTTGGTGGTAGGCGTCGGTATATCCATCTATTACTTCCAAATTCGAAAAATCAGGTTTACAGTACTCCATGCAGGTAGTTTAACCGTCCACATGGAAGAATTTGAAGAGGTATTTGAAAGCGAGCACCCAAATGTTGACGTTATTCTAAAAGCTTATGGTAGCCGACAAGCAGCAATGCAAGTTGCAGAGTTGAAGGAGGAATGCGATGTTTTGGCAGTTGCAGACTACGGAGTTATAGAGGAATTGCTGTTTCCAAAAAACATGGCAACATGGTATATAGCGTTTGCCAGCAATGAAATATGCATTGCTTTCACAAACAGTAGTAAGTATGCAGATGAAATAAATGCGACTAATTGGTACGAGATACTTCTAAGGAACGGTGTGAAGTTTGGTCATTCAGATCCTAACCTGGATCCATGTGGGTACAGAGCAGTAATTGTCATGAAGTTAGCAGAGAAATATTACAACGTCCCAGGGCTTTTTGATAAGTTGAATTCAAGTGAAAACAAGATCATAAGACCGAAGTCGGTTGAATTAATAGGACTACTGGAGGCTGGAGAATTAGACTACGCATTTGAATACTTATTCGTTGCGAAACAACACAACCTTAGATACGTTCAACTTCCACCGAACATAAGTTTAGGTGACTGGAAGTGCGCTGATTACTATGTTACAGTAAATGTAACTTTAAGTGGTGGAACTGTTAAAGTTGGAGAACCAATACTTTACGGAGTAACAATACCAAGTACATGTAAACACCGGGATCTTGCAATAGAATTCATAAAGTTGATGCTGGGAGAAAGAGGTCGGCAGATATTTGTTGATCGCTACTTGGAACCTCTCGATACCTATTTAACTAACAACATTACAAGTATCCCCACGGAGTTAAGAAATGACCCAGAAATAGGTTCTAGACTTCAACAGTGGGAGAAGTAATGGTAAAGGGAAGACAAATTGAATGGCTTACCCTGGGATTTATGCTTTTTTCTGCAATGATTTTCTTATTTTTCCTACTTCCCATAGTAAATGTAATTATTCAAAATCCAATCGACGTTCTTGTAAAGACAATAATGGATAAGGAGGTGCAAGCATCTATATTCATGAGTTTTCTCTCCGCGACAATTACAACAATTATTACTATAGTGTTAGGAACTCCATTGGCATATCTTCTTGCAAAGAAAGAATTCCGCGAAAAGTCGTTTGTTGACTCACTAATAGACCTACCAGTGCTAATACCTCACACAGTTGCTGGAATTGCACTTCTAACAATACTTGCACCAAACACGTTCATTGGGAAACCTTTATCAGAGTTAGGTGTCTACTTTCTCGATACGATCTTTGGCATAGTTGCAGCACAAACTTTTGTTAGCGCACCTCTATATATAAAGACGGTAAAAGAGGTTTTCGCAGATATAGATCCAAGTTTGGAAAAAGCTGCGAGAACACTTGGTGCACCACCATTCAAAGTTTTTGTAAAAGTAGATTTGCCATTGGCTGAACGTGGTATGCTTACAGGTGCGATTCTATGTTGGGCAAGGGCCGTATCGGAATTCGGAGCAGTAATAATTCTCGCTTATTATCCTTACACGGCGCCGGTTCTAATATTTGTTAAATTTATGAGTGAAGGGCTGTCTGCATCTCGGCCAATTGCCGCGTGGCTCATGATGTTAACGTTTGCAATTTTTGCGTGTTTGAAAGTTCTTCAAAGGGAGCGTTAAACTATGCTAGAGGTTATAGATTTATGGAAGAGGTGGAAGGAATTTGAGTTGCAGGGTATAAGCTTTGAAGTGGAGAGTGGTGAATATTTTGTGTTACTTGGGCCTTCTGGAGCAGGGAAAACTCTTTTACTTGAATGTATAGCAGGTCTACATGTTTTAGATAAGGGGAAAATAATTATTGATGGTAAAGATGTTACCTTTTTCCCGCCTGAAAAGAGATCTGTTGGAATGGTATTTCAAGAATATGCGTTGTTTCCACATATGACTGTTTGGGAGAATGTAGAGTTTGGATTAGAGGTAAGAAAAGTTCCTCTCAACGAAAGAAGGAAAAGGGTTAAAGAGCTTTTGGAACTCTTGAAGGTGGAACAATTAGCTCACAGATATCCAAGTACATTGAGTGGAGGGGAGAAGCAGCGGGTTGCCTTAGCTAGAGCTCTAGCTGTTAATCCAAAGGTTTTACTGTTGGATGAGCCGTTAAGTGCTCTTGACGCGCCGCTAAGAAGGAAGTTACGTGATGAGTTAAAAAGATTGCATAAGGTTTTGAGGATACCGTTTGTTCACGTTACTCATGATCAAATGGAAGCATATTCTCTTGCGGACAAAATTGCCGTTATAAATAAGGGTGTGATTTTGGAAATAGGTTCTCCAGAGAAAATATTCACATCTCCTAGAAATGCTTTTGTTGCCGAGTTTGTGGGGTTTGAGAACATATTTAAAGGGAAGGCGAGGAGGGAAGGGGATATTACAGTTGTAGATATAGGAAGTGTTGAGATAGTGGCGAGTGAGCCCGCTGAGGGTGAAGTGATTGCTGCTATTAGACCAGAGGAAATAGTTTTGTCCTTAAAGCCAGTAGACACCAGTGCGCGAAACGTAATAAAAGGAAGAATTACCGAAATCGTTCCAGAGACGTATATTGTGAAGTTAAGGGTAGATGTTGATGGTGTTCAGTTTACTGTGTATGTAACTCGAAAATCCTTTTTAGAAATGAAAATTGACGTCGGTTGCAAGGTTTCTCTAATATTTAAAGCTTCCTCTGTGAGGATATTATAATATTGGTACGAAAATAAAATGGGTAAGACTAGGGTTCTAGTGTTCTAGATCATTCTTAAGACTAAAGATTACTGAATTATAAGTAGGGTTTTGTCGCTGTAGCGAGTTTAAAAGGTGTTTTTATTCTAAACTTGTAATGGGGCTCTAGAAAGCTGTAACATTTAAATAGTTTGCAATATCCTTTACTTTTCTAATACTTTAACGTTATTGCGACTTCCGCAAGGAATAAAGTTGTTATTTTTGTTTCTACCAAAAGTTTATATAACTATTACAACAAAAGTAGTGGTGAGGTATTCGAATTGTTCTCTCAAATTGCGAGTTTCGTAATAGCGCTGATGGATCAGGGGATGTAAAATGGTGTCAATTATATCTAAAGAGAAAAACGAAGTAAAGGGTAGTATGGAAGAAGAATCACCCCTAACACAGGGGCGAATAAGTGTAAAACCAGTATTTATCCATGGAAAATTGAGAAAGAAGAAAGCTTATGTTTTAGAGATAGCTAATGTCCATGATTCAAAAGACAAGATTCTGATTTTAGAGGATGAAGTTACGCCACTGCTTGAAAATATTTTAAGAGGAGAATCTTTTACATTTAACGGCGAGTTCTGCGACTTGGAATTTAGATGGAGAGGCGATACGGTTTATCTTTTCTATAAAGTTAAAGAAGCGGAAAAGATACCTCCTCTTCTCGTGCCAGTGGGTTTAAGTGAGCAGGATGTCAAGGATCTGGTGGGAGTTTTAGTTAGTGTTAGGAAAAGAAAACAGCAACTTAACTTTTAACTTCCATCGACAATAGACTTAGTATTCTATTTTTTGCTTCTCTTATAACATATTCAAGTTTTCCATCTGAATTGTCTAAGAACACTGTTTGTATGCTTAAAGAAAATTTTTGCTCAACGTTTTTCTCATAATCTTTGGAAACTTCCATATATTCTTTTTGAATTTTTAGGATCTTTTCAATTCTCTCGTAGATTTCTAGTTGCATTTTTTCCTTAAGTCTTCTTTCTAAGCTTTCCCTGTTAGCGGTTAAAACGATGTTTAGCTGTGGAGGTGGTAGAAGAAGTTGTAGGGTCATTAAAGAATTGTATGGTACCCCGTCTAATTTTCCGTACACTAAGCCGCTTAACACGTATCTATCGAGAATTAGTACACTATCCTTTTTCTCTCGCCATCTTTCGATTTCCTTGTAAAATTCTAATCTATTTGCTGTTTGGAGCAATTGAAAAATTACTGCTTCGTTCCACTCGAATTTTCTCTTTTTCAACATTTCATCAATGATACTTCCTATTCTAGTTTCTCTACTCGGAAAAACTAACACTTTGACTTTCACGTTTTCTTTATCGAGTTCTTCGCGTAGAAGATTAACAACTGTTGTTTTGCCCACTCCGTCGGTTCCCTCTACCTGAACAAGCACCATATCTATTGCACCTACCATTTAGGTTTGGAGCATTGTTAATTCACTTTTAAATTTATTAACCAAGCTATTTAATAACTCATCAATGTTATTTGATTTCTTTACTCCGTATATAGCAAAATCGGGTCTTCCTCCACCTTTACCGCCATGTTTACTCAGAAATTCTTTAAGAACATTTGAAACAGCTAAGTTTACACCTTTAGAAACAGCTACGATAGACGTTGTTTCATTAGTCCCTAAGAGTACTGCTACAAAACTCTCTTTAATTTTCTTTTTTAATTTTCGACCCAACATGGCTAGCTCTTTTGCCTCAAATCCTTTACAAATACAATGATAAATAGGAATATTCTGCACGACTTCCCTACTTTTTTCGATATAAGAAGGCATCGCTTCAAGTAATTGTGTTTTTAAATAACTCAGCGATCTGCGTAATTTCTCGTATTTTTCAAGTACATATATTATTTCATCAGGGTTGTATCCTAGGTTTTGTGCTTTCCATAAAACTTGGTTTGAAACCGTTAACGCAAAGTTAAGCGCATCTTCCCCAATCTTAAAGTTAATGTGATAAACGTTACCATTTCCTTTTCTTTCTATAGAGGTTATTTTAAAAAAAATTATTTCACCCGTTTTTCTTAGGTGCGTTCCAGAACAGGCCGCCTTATCGAAATCTTCGACTTCAACTATTCTAACCTGGCCGACTCTTTTGAGAAGGGAATCTCTAACTCTAATATCTTCTGTCAAATCTTTAACATTTAGAATATATGTTTTGACGCTTCTATTTTCATGTATAATTTTGTTTACCTCTGCTTCAACTTTTGTTAAGGTTTTCCAATCTAATGGTCTATCGCTTTCAACCGTAATTGTTCCATTTCCTTCTCTTTTCTCATCGTCAAAGGTAAGCCATATATCTTTCAGTTCTGAGCCAGGAAGCTCCTTTATTAATGATCTATAGAAAATGTGTTCCGCTGTGTGAAGCTTCATCAATGTGTATCGGCGGTCCCAATCCAAAACGCAAATTACTTCATCTCCTACATTTAATGATCCTTTTCCTTTAACTATGTGAACAGTTTTCTCTCCTTCTCTTTCTACATCTATAATCCTGTAAATCGTGCTGTTCTTGAGTAGTTTTCCCTTATCGCAGTCTTGTCCACCACCTTTATATCTAAAGACAGTTTTGTCTAACAGAACTCTAAATTCACCATTTGTTCTTTCACATGAAACTATTTTTGCCCTTGTTTTATCGATATAAGGGTTTTGCAACCAAATTTCACTCAATTTTTAAGCTCTCCCTCAAATTAGATTAACGGGTTTATTTAATGCTTAGATAAATATATTTTTGATCTTTTAAAACATATTTTGCGATTTTAGCATTTAATGTATCTTTGACGCTTAAAATTTAATGAGAACATCGATATAAAACCTATCCTAACTATCTGAGCTTTAAAGGGAATTGAAATCCGAACAATAATAGGGGAAAGCCATCTAGTAACATTTTTATTTTGTGGTACTTTCACTATGTCATTATAATATAGCTATTAAATTGTAATTTTGGATTGTGGGGGTGATTGTTATTCCAATTTTATCTGTAAGATTGAAAGATGAAGTTTATTTAGCAATGAAAAAGTTTAAGGAGGTTGACTGGAGCAAAGTTGCTACTAATTTTTTTAAAAAAGTACTTTGGGAAATATCCGAGGAAATAGTTGAAATGTCCACCAAGGAATGGCGAAAACATCTTGAAATCGCTCTAACGAAAGGGATAAAGGTTGATGAAAATCTTCTTTTACTTGCTAAGTCCATGTTGTTAAGTGTTCCAAGATATTTGGTAGATGTTGAAGATGTTCAGAGAATTCAAAGCCACGGAATGATTATCTCACATGACATTCCGCGTTTAATATGGAATATTTCTGAAATTACATATTCTCAAGTAATAACTCGCTACATGAGCCCGTTTACGGGTGCTTTACGATGCGATTGGGAGCCGCTCTTCGTTGAAAAACCTTTTAAGATGGATGAGAAACTCTTTGAAAAACTCTTAGATATTTTAGAGAGAGGGTCTACAGAGGTTAAGGCTGCTGAGTCTCAACTCTTATTTAGTATCGAAACAACTTCGCCTTTTGTCTTTATCGATACTCCTGAAACATTTCGCCAAACACTAAGAAAGAAAAAGATTTTAAATAACTTTATTCCTCAATTAGGCTTTATACTAAAAATATCTGACAGCAAAGAAGTAAAACTACGGTCTTTGTCCTTTGAGGATGTTACTGAATCTGTAGAAAATGTTCGTCTTATGATTTACGCTTCTCTTTCTAAAATTAAGAACATAATGTTGAATCCAGAGTTAATTAGGTGGATGGAAACGCCTATATCCTCTGAAATGTGGTCTGACATTGATGAAAAAATTGTGTTTTCGAGAGAACTAGCTAGCAAACATATACGGGGGACAGCTGTGAAGATAGTGTTAATGGAAAACCTGCCCGAAACTATGAGGTCACCTGTTAAGGAAGACTTAATAATGGATATCATTAAGAAGGCTAAGGATGTTTTGAAAAAAATAGTTAAGATAGAAAACGACACACTTAGAGTTTTAATCAAAGGCTATAAATAGATGGAAGAATGTTAAATATGGATAAAGGGGATAAATGTCTATGTGTACATTGATAATTTTTTACAAAATGTTTCACGGGTATCCGGTTGTTGCATTACATAACAGATATGAGAAAAGAGGCACTTTAGAGCATCCTCCAACAATAATGGAAGGCAGATTTAGAGTTTTCTGCCCGTTAGATGTAAGGTCAGGTGGTACGTGGATAGGATTTAATGAAAGAGGGTTGTTTGCAGCGGTGACCGATCAACACACAGCTTTACCTGTTAAAGCCGAGAAAAGTAGAGGGGAATTAATGCTTACAGTTCTAAGAAATTTTTCATCAGCGGAAAACGCAGCAAACTACATTAAGGATAATTTTGGTAGAGGCTATAAACGGGGTAACTTTGTAGTGCTTGATTCGGAGAAAGGTTATCACATCATATATGATGAAAAATTGATTGTGAGGAGTATAGAAAGAGGAATTCATGTAATAACGAACCTTATGGCTGTTCCAGGGATAGAAATCCCATCTGAAGCAATCGAGACATTCGAACTCGCAGAGGCAAGGCGGAAAAGAGCAGTTGAACTAGCGGAAAATGTGCCCATAAATGGAATTGAAGAAGCTATCTTAGTGATTAAGAAAATAGCGGCAGATCACGGAGAAGGTAAGAGTAGAAAATCTATATGTTATCATGACGAGGTGGATTGGACTATGACATCTTCAATTATAATTGCTGTCTCTAAAAATCTGATAAACTCCAAAATACTGTATTGTAAGGGTAATCCATGTGAAAATTCGTTCCAAGACTATTCGTATATTGTTAAAGAAGCGTTGCAATCAAGATAAAGTCCTGTAGCAACAAGTTCATAAATCGGCTTCACATGCTCTATTTTGGTGAATCCACTTAGGAGTTACGCCTATTTCTTTCAAGAGTTCATAGAGCTTTGCTATTGGCAAACCTATAACATTATAGTAGCATCCATTTATCCACTCTATGAAAATTCCCCCTAACCCCTGTATTGCATAGGCTCCTGCCTTATCTAAAGGCTCACCCGTATTTACATATGCTTTAATTTCTTCTTCTGAAAGTTTCATCATCTTCACTTCGGTTTTAACACATTCAACGAACTCTCTGCATTTTTCTCCATTTTTAACTTCTATGATTGATATTGCTGTAATTACCTCGTGAACTTTCCCACTAAGCAGTTTTAACATTTTTACCGCTTCTTCGGGGGTTCTCGGTTTTCCAAAGACAGTATTATTATATACCACAACGGTGTCAGCTCCAATAATAACGCCGTCCTTAATTTTTTTAGCAGCCATTATTGCTTTTTCTAGCGATATTCTTTTTGCAGCCTCTTCTGGAGGAAGACTCCTCATAAATTTCTCTTCATCTAATCTCACCGGATAAACTTCAAATTCAAATCCCTTTTCCTTTAAGATTTTAAATCTTCTTGGAGAAGTAGATGCTAATATTATTTTCATAAAATTTACCTCGCCTAGTTATCCCAGTTCATTCTTTATTACTGAAAACTCCTCGAGGATTTTAAGAGAATCTTCGTATATTTTTTCCGCGTATTCCCTTGGAGACGTCTTTATTCTTGAGGCCGATAAGATCAAGTCTTTTAATGCCATTAACGTTTCATTTTCATTTCTATAGTCAAGTAGTTTATACTCTTCGAATTCCTTGTTGTCAACTTTAAGCATCCACGTTACTCCTTTTATTATTTTTTCAAGACACCAATCCAATAGAAAAGAAGCGGAGAAAAAAGATTCACCTTTAACTAATATATCAAAAATTTTTGTTAAAATTCGTGGAAAAACCTTGCTTAAACAACTGGTTATTTCAAAACGTATCGAAGCATCCTTAATTGATTCGATCTTCCTGTCAAAACTTCTAACAAACGTTGAATATTGCTTTATGACTTCCAAACATCTATTTAAATGTTCTTCCGCCTTTTCTCCATTTTCAAATACCCTAAAAATTTTCAGCAGGTTTTTACTTAAATCTCTTCTTTTAACGCCCTCTAATACTCTTAGTAATCTTGTTGGTAAATATGGCCAAAGCCCTATCATTCCGGATGCTTCAACAAGTATTTTACCACTTTCCATTATTGCAAAAGGTGAAAAGAACGTGACAGAGTTAAAGCATTCATGTTTCATAGCTTGAGAAGCCAGATCCAAATAACTTCTTGCAATCGAAGAATAATATTCTCTTCTTAGGTTTTTCCTTTCTGTGGAGAAAAATATTTTTGAAATTTCTTCGGCTACCTCCGTTAATTTTCCATCGTAATCAAATAATACATCTCCAGCATAAAAATAGTGATCTAAATAAGGTGGAGGACTTTCTAACAGTTTATATGAGAAGTATCTTTCTCCTAAGGTTACTTCTTTAACTTTTGAAAAGTATGTATAGGGAGTTTGTAAACTTACATCTAGGAAAACTGCTAATTCAACATGCGTTAACTCTGGGTAAAATATACCCATTATCCCTAGTACCTCGTCTCTCTCACTTAGCTTATCGACCCTCTCCTCAGCCAATTTTCTGAGTTCTGCTATGTCCATTAACTCCACCTACTGTTAAAAAATATATGAAACAAATATAAATATGAACTTTTGTAGTGTCCATGAATTATAAAGTTCAGCTTTACTAAATTTCTTTTTTAAAATTTTTAAATAAAGGGAGATCTTTATCTAAAAACTTGCTGCGCCTCCTAACCGTATACTTAGGATTTTAGAAGACTTTAATATTCAGAATACACTTACTATATTAAGACTCATCGTTAGACTTAGAACTGTCTATGAGTCTTTTCGGCTCGTTACATCTGTAAAAGACAATCGACTTAAAATCACATCACTGCAAAGTTTACTAACAATTTACACGCGTAATAATTTGATCTGAAGCCAAACATAATATCTATATACATTAAGGAAGTTGTGCAAGTGGTAGTTGACAAAGAAAGAACCAACAAATTGATTGCTTTAATGGAACATTTGAATTTAGAGGCAATCATTGCTCTTGATAAGGGGTTCAGCTTACATAGGTATTGGTAAGTCTATGTAAGCCTTGGGATTCATTAGGCTCAGTCTTCCTCTTGGGTTCATCGGGAGTTTATCATAGCCCTTATCCCCGATTGGGGTAACCCCTCTCCCTCCCCTCATCTGCGTCTTCCATAAAGGGATCATCTTTCTAATCACCGCTCTATAGAAGATGCTTGGAAAGGGAGGAAAAACCCCTCATCTTAAGGTATATGTTTATTGCTCCACATAATTGTCTATCTAAAGTTACAGATAGGGTTATGAACGTGGCATTAGACGCTATACATGAAGGTGTAAGGGAGAACGAAATAGCGGGTATTGTTTTAAGGGAGGCTTTGGTCAATGGCGCAGATGGTGACTTTATTAAACCTATAGTTGCCTCTGGCTGGAGATCTTCTCTTCCACATGGTAGAGCTACCGATAAAATGATTAAAAAGGACGATATAGTTACTGTTGACATAGTGATTCCGTGCAAAGGCTATT
>Ga0190309_1000074_pt1 | contig 34633 bp, 48 predicted proteins | sample 48700767_MG_FD_161656 | JGI IMG/M metagenome (GOLD analysis project Ga0190309, IMG submission 161656) | Hydrothermal vent sediment bacterial communities from Southern Trench, Guaymas Basin, Mexico - 4870-07-6-7_MG | ecosystem: Environmental > Aquatic > Marine > Hydrothermal vents > Sediment ... | reverse complement strand
CAAATTTAATGGCAATCGATGCTTTATTAGCTCAACATATAATACGAGCTACCATAAGCTATCTCTCAAGCAAATATTACACTGGAGAGCTACTCGGCAAATTAGGAAAACTCTTATCTCTCTCTCAGAAAATCTCCCTCTTCACGTGAGAGACATAAAATTCTTAGATCTATTAAGACGCATAATTATAGCCATTAGACTAGGAGACAAAGAGCAGATCAAAAACGTAAAGGCGTTCTTGGATGGTCCTCTCGAAACCCTGTTGGAAACGTCAAAAACAGAAATAAGCAGGCTAAATGTGTTGCTTGATTTTTTAACTACAACCATCAGTTGATATGCTTGTTAAGTTGAATTAGTATAAACATTTCTTTTATTTGGATGGCTCAGAAAGTTAAATTACAAAATTAAGACGGTGTTGGCTAAAACTATCGTAAGCATCAATAATGAATAGCAATTTGCATTTTATGAATCAGATTTTTTCTGTAGTATTGTTCTCAGTCTTTTCAGTGCTTTAATACGTTCTTTCTCCCCTATTTTGGCCATTTTCAAAGCTTCCTCTAGAATTTGAGCGCTTTTCTCCATTCTCTTTAAATTTACTGGATATGGAACTCCATCTTTCCCGCCATGAGCAAAAGAAAACTTAACAGGATCTTTCCAACTTGGAGGAGCGCCCCAAATAATTTCAGAAATCAAAGCTAAAGCTCTAATCGCGCCTGGGCCCAAACCCTTAATCAAAAGAAGTTCTTCGTAATTGCGAGGTTGTAATTCGTAAGCTTTCTTAACGGCTTTCCAATCTATTCTTCTAGGCATAACAAGAACAGGAACATCCAGCGATCTACGTGTTTTTTCTATGTCAAAAAGCGTTTTTTGCTTAGGGTCTCTAACAACACTGAGAAACAGTTTTTGAAGCTTTTTAGGGTTATCTTTGACCAGATCTAAAGAAATTTTCCTACATTCCTCGCTTTTCTTAGCAGTCATATCTAAAACTTTACTTCGCATAACATCACTAACTATAGCGGTATGAGGCTCATTAACAAAACTATTAAGACCTAGTGAAAGCCAATGATACCTCCTAGCCATCTTACTCAAAGGACACATACCTTGCTGAATAACAGCCCATTTTCCATCCTCACTTATAACCATAGCATGATGATAAAGTTGAAAACCATCCTGCAAAGCCGCATTATCAACCTTAGCAACCAATCTACTAACCCTTTGCAATTCCCTTATCTTATCATCACTGAAGCCAAATACTTCGCCAATCTTTACAATTTCTCGTGGAGTTTTCAATGAAGTTTTGCCTTTTCCTCCACAGACTGCGACACCATATTCTTCTTTGTTAAGTGCTTCTTTAAGAGCTGCCGTGACAGTTGTGGTTATTCCAGAGCTGTGATAATCGTAGCCAAGAACACAACCGAGAGACTGGAAAAAGAATGGGTCTGATAATCTTATAAGGAGTTCATTTACGCCGAACTCAGAAATTATGATTTCACATATAATTCTTGATAATTTAACCATCCTCTTAAATAGCCATGGCGGACAAGTCCCGTGATGTAATGGTAATTCAGCGATTCCAACTTTTTTCAATCTTCATCACCAAACTTTGGAGTTTTCTTGATTTGTCGATATGTGAGGAACCAATAGTTTTAGAAAAGTTTACTAGTTCGGAAAGTTTCCTTATTCTTAACGAATACCATTTGCCTAGTAATGTCTTATGAAAAACAATTGAAAAGCACTTTATGCCTAGTTCTTTAAGTATTTCAGATACCTCCATTAGAAAAGCTTTTTTAGATTGAGAAATCACAATAACGTGATTATTGTGCTCATAATCGTCATTTACGTATCCTTCAGAATCAAAGATTCCCCTTAGAAACCATTTTTTATTATCTTCATCTAAAATGTTCACTATTTCAGGAATTTCGCCAACTTTAATCTTAAGAACGTTTATTAAAAATCTTAGAACTGGCTTAGAACTAAATTGTACCGCATATCCATTTTTATATCTTCTATAAATGTTAACGTTTAAATTGAACAGTTCCTTAATTAATGGTTTTATAACTTTTTCTAATTGTTTAGTGGATTTTTCACTGATTTTTATAAGATACTGTCCTCCAGTTGAACGAAAATGGCCATCACCGCATAGCCAACCCATCAAATAGGATAATTTAGGTGTTATTTCCTTTGGCAATTTTACTATCTGATCCCTGTTTCGACTACAAAACTCTAGTTCACTATTGAAGATTTGGTTCCATTTGTCCTTCACTTCTTTTTCCGATTTTTTGCAGTAGTTTTTCCAAACTAAAATCAATTTATAGAGCTTCTGAATTGGTATAGATTTTCTACCATTCTTATAAGCATAAAATACACTATAACTTATATCCAGCAATTTAGGGATCGTTTCTCTTACTCTGAACGTTCTTCCAACATTCTCTATTATCTCATTCCAGATATCTTCAATGAAGGGCTTTGCATTTCTTATGTAAATAGAAGTTCCTTTTCCATCTTTAGTATCCACTAGATCCAATAAATAATTGTAGAGTTTTATTTTTGGATTGTCTGGGATCTGCATATTTATTCACTTTATCATCTTAATATAATCTCACGTGTCTTGTTAATTTTTCGATTTAAAACTAGAGGGATAGCTGTGAGGAAAGAAATATATTTGTTAGTCTTCTTCGCCAAGTAGATTGTAAAGAGCTACAGCAATTGATCCCAAAATACTAGCTATAACTGAGTATATTTTTCCAATCTTTAGGACGACCATAGTGAGATATATTATTACAGCGGCTGCAAGAGCAACGATGCTCACCAAAAAGTAAAATTCCATGTTCTTTTCCATTTTGCAACCCTCCGAGAAGAAATTACCCACTCTTCATCATAGGTTGTTAATAATTTAACAGTTTTGTGCAAATTATCAACTAATATAACTTGGGAACTTAGGTGTTTTAATATTTTACACTTGCATCGGTTAGCTTTCGGCGGTCTTTTTTGGTTCTTCAACGAATAAAATGAACATTGCAAGAGTCACAAACCCTATAAATGCGCTTATCCAAAAAGATATGGAAACTCCAGGCAACACTAGTCCGAAGAGATGAATATTCCATCTAAAAGATATTTCATAGATTTTTGATCCAAGTAACGGACCTATGACTGCGCCAAAATTGAAAAATGACTGCATAACACCGAAGACTTTTCCTCTAATCTGCTTCGGTGCTAAATCTGCTTGTAAAGCCCTCATAGCAGGAGAAGAAGCATTAAATGCAGCACTTCTAATGGAACTAATAATTATAAGGTCGCTAACTTTCTTAGAGAAGGGCAGTAGCAAAGTGGATGTTCTAGAAATTAGTTGACCAGTAATTACAACAGGTTTTCTACCCTTTTTATCTGAAATAAATCCGGCGGGATAATTAACAAGAAAACCGACAAAACCTGAAATTGTACTAATAATTCCTTGAGCAGCAGGATCAGTAGTAACATATTGCATAATGAAAAGAGTCATTATTGGAAAAACAAGCCCCATTGCGATACCATTAGCAAATCCCATGAAATAAATAGTATGCAAAGATCTCTTAATCTCCCTAGGAATCTTAAGAACTTCATCTGCATATTTCGATTCTGCTCTCTCAATCTTGGATCTTCTTGTTGTTATTATTTCCTGTGTAGCAAAAGCTGCAATTGACGTAATCCCGGCCAGTGCCGTTAAAAGATAAAAAGGAAATACAAAACATTCAGGAACACCTAAATTAAAAACATAGACACCCAATTTATATAGATAAGCCCCTATGGAGGGGCCAATAATAAAACCTAAATTTGAGAGGGTCATGTACCATCCCATGTATTTTCCTCGCTCCTCAAGTCTCACAGTATCTACTAGGAGGGCTTCTGCAACAGGCCAAACCATAGCGGAAGCAACACCTTGGACAGCTCTAGTTAAAACGAGGTGCACCCAATTTTGCGCGAGAGTATAAATATATGAGAGAAAGGTGTAAAGTATTAATCCAGCAATTATAAGGGGTTTTCTACCAATTTTATCGCTTAGTTTCCCAAAATATGTGGCTAAAAAAGCTCTTGTAAGCATGAAAGAAGAGGTCATTAGGCCGAACTGAAAAGCATACATTTCAGCGCCCTTAATACTCTCCAACTTTTCTGGAATCTCAGTTATGACGCCTTCCAAACTAAGGAGTAGAAATGGCATTATAGGCATTATTGCCCCAAAACCCAAATTAACAACAAAAGCTATCAAACTAAGGATGATAATATTCCTTTTCATGTAACCACCTAAGCGGAATATTGGAGAATTAAATAACTTTCATGAATTTATAAACTTAATCAAAGGCGGAAGTTCTTTTAACGCAAAACGTACACGCAGATAATTGGAGTTCTGTTGTATGTTTTTTTAACTACGAAGTCGGCAAAATGTATAGTGGCATGAACAAAAAATAAAACATTAAGTTGCGAAAATCAAGTTTTTCTGCATGTTTTTAATGCGAATAACATTTTGAGACAGTAAAATATTATGTAATGTAAATAAGGTCGACAGCAACTTTTATATATAAATACCCATACAAGTTGTGGTGCATATTATAAAAAATGGTGATATGTGGAGAGCTGTCAAGAATGAGAAAATACATATCCACGCTATTTATTATGTTATTTCTGATATCAATGATTGGCGCAGCATATACTGCAACGATCACCACACAAACATCAGTAAATCTGAAACCTGAAGAAGAGGAACGACAGCAAGTTGACAACATGACACTAATCGTATACCCTGACCAAACAATCGAGCTTCAGATGTTTCACGAGGAAACACCAGCACCAGATAACGCGACAGTAGACATGCTTTTCGAACTACTTAAGAAAAACGAAACATACAGTGGATCAGCGGAAGCAACGATAACCCCACCTGAAGAAGAACTTGGACCATTCGTCAACATAAGTAGCCCATTCGCTAACATAAGTAGCCTAAACATAAGTAGCCTAAGCATAAACGGAACATACGTGGATAATAAACTCGTAAGTGAAGGAGCAGTACATTTCCTCGGAGGCATACCCATCGCAGCATACTTCTGGCTTAATGTAAGCGAAACTGAAAAAGCATTCAGAGTTAGACTAGAAGATACATTTTTACCCTTAATTATGAATGAAACAACTGGTGCTCCACAACAATTCCCATATGAAAAGTTTGTAATGCCGCCAAACGTATTTTTAGAACTCATAGGGAACTTAACAGACATGTTAAATACCATGGTTGAAAACTGCACAGTTAATATTGTGGAAAGTTCCACCACAGACGGTAAGGTTTTTGTCTGCGTTAATGTAACAACTGAGGCAGACTTTATTCTAGGTGAATTTAGTGGGCTTACGAACGTAACTGCTTTCTTTAATGCCAGCAATGTCATGCAAAACATAACAATAAATGGACTATGGGAAGGCCAAGGTAATGCAAAACTTCAGTTCGAAGTTTTCGCTAAATTCGATAATGGAGCACCCTCAGAAGCTACGTTAAGTATTTTGCTTACCGACTCTGCAGATAGATGGACCTTTACAGCTGACGGAGAGTTTACCTTTACTAACGCCAAATTCTTCGCACTCACATTCCTAGATTTGTCGCTAATCCTTGAAGGCAATGCAACGGAAGCATTCACCGACTTAAGCGAATTGTTAATAAAATTTGTTCCTCCAGAAGAGGAACCACCATTTGAAGACATTATTGAATTCGAGAGTGAGCTGTTTGAAGCAGTGAGTGCAATAGAGATCAGAGAATTCTCTTTCCAAATCAGTTATGCTAATGGACAATTTAGTGCAGAATGTGACTTTGAAATCGGTGGAAACGTGGATGATGCGCTTGCTGAAGCAAAGAGCGCGTGGCTTGACTTTGTTGCTGAAATGGATCCAAATGTTACTGAAGAAGTGTGGTATCAATTCTTAGATAAGGCGGACATTAAACCTGAGCACGTAAAGCTTGAAATGCATCAATCAACATCAACTGGTCTTACCGGGGAAATCATTATAAAGAGAATAAAAACTGAAGCAGTAGGTAATGCGACATTCTTCAGATTTCCATTACTCTTCGAAGCTCTAAATGATACAGAATATGCAGGAACGGCGACACTTAAAATAGTCGGTGGAGAAAATGAAACGCATCAAGTGTACCTACATATACCAGAAGACATACTAGAACCCATGGAGCAAACAGATCGATACGCAATATGGAATGTGACAAGAAAAGACTTCGTTATGGCTGAACTCGGAGAAATATTATTCGAATCTCGGCAAGTAGTCTTTCCAATCGTAGTTGCAGGTCAGGAAACTGAAATCGAGGTAGTAGCAAATGTTTCAGGGGTCACAGTGACCAATGTAAGTTATGAAACAGGTTATACTATGCTGGGAGCAACCAAAGGATTAAAATTCGTGGTTAGTGGACCCTCTGGAACAATAGCTACCGTAAACATAACAATTCCAAAGGATGTTGTGCCATCAGGTGCTCACCTCACGGTTTACATTAATGGAGAACCAGCTTCCGATGCAAAAATATTTGAAACAGAAACGGAATACATAATAATGGTTACGGTGCATTTCAGCGAGGTTATAATTTACGTAGATTTTACAACACCAGTAGAGAGATATCTCTTTGCAATAATCGGTGGAGTCGTTGTTCTACTGCTCATAATAGTTGCTGCATCAATATTACTCAGAAAGAAAAAATAAAATTTTATTTTTTCTTTTTATTTTTGAATATTGACATGAACTATTTAGATAAAGTTAAGCTATATCATTATAGTGGAGTTGAGTTGTAAGATGCATATTTTTACGATGTGCATCAAAAATGTTTTTAGAAAAAAGGTTAGAGCATTTCTTTGCATAACAGGCTTTTCTCTTTGCATAATGCTCATTATCTCAATTAGTTCAACAGTAAACTTCGCTATGTATTTCATTGAGAGTTCAAATCTTTTTTATAAAGGGGAGATTGTCGTTGTTTCGAAAAACAGCTATTTTATTCAAATAGCCCCTATAGGAAGTGCACTACTAGAGAAAGTCGGTGAACAAATAGAAGAGATCGAAGGGGTAAAGACGGTCGTACCTGCAATATTTGTTTACAGTATATCTCCTGAAAAAAGATTCTTACCTACAAACATAACGGTTGGAATTCCCTGCGGTAAATGGAGTGTTCTAACTGGCCCATTGGAACCTGGTAAAGGTGGAAGATGGCCAAAAAACAATTCCAAGGAAGTTGTGATCGGAAGATACTTAGCCGACTGGAACAACTTGACCGTAGGTTCAAAAATAGTTATACGTGGAGTAAATTTCACTGTTGTTGGTATATTAAGTCCTAGTCTTTCTTCGGTTCTAAGTTACATGATTATTATGCCTCTAAAAGTTGCTCAAGAAGTATATGGCTACCATGGAATTGTTCATATGTTTATTGTGGAACCTACAGAGGGGGTATCGGAGGAAGAGCTGGCGGAAAGAATCGAAAAGGAAATCCCAAATGTTGACGTTTTAACAACGGAAGAGAGAAATCAGCTTATAGAACCTTTATTAAACGATTTTAGAAGATGGAGCACTGCCATAGAAATACTTTCCTTTATTATAGGAAGCTTTTTCATCATTGTACTCTCACTCATCAACATTTACGAAAGAAGACGAGAAATAGCAATAATAGATAGCATCGGAGCAACAAAACACCAACTAATACTCACAATAATTCTCGAAGTAGTTTTTCTCTGCTTAATCGGAGGAGCAATAGGCACAGTACTAGGTCTTCTATCAAGCTTCATAATGCTACGATGGCTTGGTAAAATAACGCCAAATATTCTACTTGAACATATCTGGGTAGTTATAAACTTACCCACATTAGTTAATGTCTTCGCTATTCTACTAATAATGGGAATTTTACTTGGATTAATCCTTGCTGTCGGAATGCTAAGAAAAGGAGCAATTAATATTCTAAGGGATGAAATATGATAATAGAAGCCATAAAAATAAAAAAATACTATGAATCTAATCAATCCACCATAAAAGTGCTAAAAGAAGTTAATTTACGAGTTGAGGAAGGAGAACTCGTAGCAATAGTCGGCCCATCTGGCTCTGGTAAAACAACTTTACTTAACATATTAGGCTTATTAGATAATCCAACTTCAGGAGAACTCTACTTAAACGGAAAAAACGCAGCAAGCCTTAGCGACAAAGAAAAACGTAAAATAAGGCTCCACAAAATAGGCTTCATTTTCCAAAACTTCAACCTAATATCTAGTTTAACAGCCCTTGAAAACGTTGAACTACCCATGGCGCTAGCAGGCGTATCTTCAAAGGAGCAGAGAAAAAGAGCAATAGAGCTACTTAAAGCAGTTAAACTTGACGATAAAATCAACAGTAAGATACATGAGTTAAGCATGGGAGAAGCCCAAAGAGTTGCTATTGCTAGAGCATTTGCAAACAATCCTTCAATTATACTGGCAGATGAACCCACTGCGCAACTAGACTATGAAAATAAAATGAATATTATAGAATTACTTCAAAAACTACGTAAGGAAAGAAATACGACAATCATAGTTGCAACACACGACTTAAGTATTACAAGAAACTTCGATAAAATATATGAATTAAGAAATGGAAAACTGCTAATCCAAACATAATTTTTAACATGGAGTTAGTTTCTGTTTTATAAGATGGCAGTGACTAAGCATTGCAGAAAACTACGTCAAAGTTACTAACAAAACAACAGTGAATTAAAAGGACAAATCTATTAACTAAACTGCTATTTAAGCATTTTATTTGTTAAATGCGTAATTTATAATGTCTTTTTTCTTTTTATGAAGATCTGATAAACTATAAAGGTGATAATCAAGGCTGGTAAAATCAGTATGCAGACCTCACTTAACATAAGTGCGAATAACGGTAAAACTTGCATTTTCTCGATGCCTGCCTCTTCTAATGTTCTAGCTACAGGAAGTTCATAACCATGATATTCTGATTCCTTAGCGGGAGCTATTAAAGTGCTATACAACGTTAAAGGTATAAAAGCTACTAATACGCCTAATGTTATTCCCATAGCCATGTAGACAAAGATTTTTTTCACGCTATGCACCTCAAATTTACATGGACACTTAACGTTGGAGTAATTTAATTCTATTTTTTAGTACGTGTGTTCTAATTTTTAGACACATGATTAAAATGGTTTTTGACGCCAACATCTATAGGTTTCAAGCCAACAAGTAAGGGAGGCTAAGGAACCAAACAATATAGCAGCAATATTATGCGTAGAGAGAGTTAAAGGATAAACCAAAAGATATGTTATGAGACTTGTTGTAAAGAAAATCGCATAGAAAAGATATCGAGGAAATACATATCCGCCTATAAAAACAAAATATTTTAAGACACCGACATGAACATTTTCCTCCAAAACATATCCTTCACTACTTTTCTTAGCTAATCCTAACTCCACAAGTTTGTCTAAATGATAAGCGGCAACGCTTGGAGAGGAAAATCCAAGTTTTCTCTGCACCTCCCTAATACCAACAGCTCTACCAGCTAAAAGCATATAATAATAAACTCTAAGAGTTTTCCCCTTTAACCTCTCCTCAATCTCGCTTCCTCTCATTCCACATACCACATTTACAACTAAGATCAATAAAAAGCTTAGAGCGAAAACATATAATTATTTCTAAAATTCAACATTTAGGTCCTTCTACAAACCCACAAACTTAAAATATTAAAATCCTAAGTTAACTTTACTAAATCTCATTTAAACTTAATTTGAGGTGATTTATCGTGGAAAAAATTTCTTTTAAAGCTGAAGTTCATTGGACTCAAGGAACAAGAGGAGAAATACGCATAAAAAACTTTAAGCCAATAGAAATTGGAATAATTAAGGAATTTGGAGGGGAAGAAATTCTAGGGCCGGAGGAACTCTTCATAGCATCAGTTGCATCCTGTGTGCTCACAACTTTTCTATACTTCGCCAAGAAATACAAGGTAGAGTATCACAAGATCAATGTAGACGTTAACGGTAATATTAAAAGGATGGAAGGTGGCTACTACAAGTTTACAAAAATAGATGTTAAACTTAAAGTAGCAGCGCCAGAGGACGCCGAATTTGACATTGAGGAGTGTTTTAATTTCACCAAGAAATATTGCATAATTTCAAACACGATCAAAGAATGCGTGCCACTCAACATAACATTGGAGTTTCTCAAATAAAGCGTAAATTTTTAAACATTGATCGCGGATTGTTAAGTGTCGATATGCATGGGGATTCATAATGTTAATTGATCCTTATGGAAGACCAGTGAATGACATTAGAATCTCTATCACCCAAAAATGCAATCTAAACTGCTTCTATTGTCACAGAGAAGGAGAAAATGAAAAAACAGCAAAAGAAATGACACCAGACGAAATAAAGAAAATAGTTGAAATAGCTGCAAAACTAGGTATAAAACGAGTAAAAATAACCGGCGGTGAACCCCTCGTAAGAAAAGACGTAACAGAAATAGTAGAAAAAATATCAAGCATTAAAGAAATCAGAGACATATCACTAACAACAAATGGAGTATTACTGGCAAAATATGCAGAAAAACTAAGAAAAGCCGGATTAAAAAGAGTAAATGTTAGTTTAGATACATTAGATCCACAAAAATATCAAAAAATAACTAGACACAACTACTCTAAACGGGTAATAGAGGGGATCATAAAAGCAGTTGAAACAGGTCTTAACCCCGTAAAAATAAACATGGTTGTGCTAAAAGGCATAAATGACACAGAAATCTGGGACATGATAGATTTTTCAGCAAAAACAAACACAATACTGCAACTTATTGAATTCATACCTCTAAATACACCAAATCTATCTTTTCAAAAACATCACATGAAGTTGGATTCTATAGAGGAAGAGTTAAGAAAAAGAGCAATTAAAATAATTACACGTAAACTTCATGCAAGAAAGAAGTATCTTCTTCCGAACGGAGCTGAAGTTGAAATAGTAAAACCTTTCCACAACACAGTTTTCTGCGCAAACTGCACAAGAATACGCGTAACAAGCGATGGAAAATTAAAACCATGCTTAATGAGAAATGACAACCTAGTAGACATCCTAACACCAATGAGAAACAATGCAAATAACAAAAAATTAGAGGAACTTTTTATAAAAGCCGTGAACCTGAGAGAACCATTCTACAAGAAATAGCACTAACCAGCAAAACATTGTAACTTAGAAAATTCTCATCGTTGTTCTTACCTATCTTAAATGCTCTATTACTTCCTTCATCGTTAAGCATTTGACTCCTAAGCTTCGAAAAACGGGGTCATTGGATATTAAAGTTAAACTTGTTCTTAAGGCAACAGCAGCATGTAAAACATCAAAATATGTTGCCTCAGTTTCTTCTCTTAACTTATCTGCCAGTATTATGTCATCAGAAGTTAGCGGAACTTCCACAATACCTTCTTCATCAAGTTTAGCCTTAAGATGAGCAATTGCACGGTGTACAAACCCAGCTTTTTTCCCGTGAGAATAAAGTATGGATCTTATTTCGAGCAAACTGGAAAGAGTATAGTTAATAGGGACATTTTTCATTTTACTAAGCGAAATAATTTCCTTAACCAAATTATTCCACTTATCACTAGGCCTTAATCCCAGAAGAAATTCGGTCTCAACAAGAAACATCACTGTTCACGCTCTTTAGCCTGCTCTAGCACGTATTTTTCTGCCTTCTTCTTAACATCTCTTGTTAACTTTATATCTCCTAAAAATTCATCCAACGCTTCACTTAGATTCTCTCTCAATAATATTAGAGTTATTGAATCTCCACGTGGGATAAGCATAACTTTTTGTCCCTTCTTTACTTTCACAATTTTTCTGATATCCTCTGGAATAGTAATTCTATACCGTGAATCCACCTTTGAAATACTCATATTAAATCCCACAAATGAAGGATATTACACACAAAAAATAAATATTACCCATTCACTAGGCCTTACGATCTTTAATGATTGTTTGCTAATAATGGCGATAGTGAGACATAAATGAATTTATTGAATTAATTACATGGATAACCGATATATACAGGCATTAAGGGTTTTACATTTTTTCTTTGACAGCTTTAACTTTGTATTCCATGGTTTCTTTTTTGTCTCTTCTATCATCTATTTTAATCGTAGTTATAACTCTCTGAGCGCCCGCTTTAAACACAGCTTCATGAGCCTCTAAGATAACTTTCAAGATTTCAGCTAGATCATCACCTTCCACAACGGTACCCATGGGTGTAACTTGAAACCTCAAATCGCCATGCTTCTTAAACACCCTAACGGCTTCAGCAACATATTTGCTAACGCTAGTACTTTTGGTTCCAATTGGAACAACGGAAAACTCAACAATAGGCATAACACCAACCTCCCGACCTGACAAATCATGAGTAAAATTCAACTTACAACATTAAAATATTATCATTTCATAACAAAGCCGCTAAAAATTGAAATAAAGCTGTTTTTAAGTTTTAATTGATTAACTAAAAAATAAATAGGTTTTATGAAGCTGATAAGGTAAGAGGCTGTTACCTTCAAGTTAACGATTATTTAAATATCTACCTTCACTACTACATAATGTTGTTAAAAGCTATCAGAAACTTCGTTGACTAGTCCACAAGCAGAATTTAAATTAAGTTAGTGAACACTTTGATATTAGCAGAGGGTAAAACTTGAAGTTTCAAGAACTAAGAAAAGGACTAGAACATATTCCCTTAAAGTATAGAGAGGCACTATCGGAGTTTCTTGCCTTTCTAAAAGATAAATTACGTGAAAATTTGATTTCTGTTGTTGTCTTTGGATCAGTTGCAAGAGGAACCTTCAAGGAGCATAGTGATGTAGATCTATTAGTTGTTTCCAGAAATTTCCCAAAAAAACTTGTTGATCGAATCGATTTATTTGTCGATAAAACCTTTGAAATCTCAATGAAATATGGAATTAACATTTCAATAATACCACTAAAAATTGATGAAGCTCAAAATACTCAGCCAATTTACTTAGACATGACCTATGAAGGAATAATACTATATGACAAGAATAATTTCATCGAAAAAAAGCTAAACGATCTGAGAGAGAAGCTGAACAAGATGGGAGCAAAAAGAGTCCCCTATAAGAGAGGATATTTCTGGAAATTAAAGAAGAAAATAGAAGTTGGAGAGGTAATAAAAATTTGATTAGCGACAAAGAAGCAGAAATAATGTTACAAAAAGCTAAGAGGGAATTAAGAACAGCTAAAAGGAATCTTGAAGACAAATTATATCCCGAAGCGGTGTTTGATGCCCAAAGAGCAGCTGAAAAAGCCATAAAAGCTGCAATTAGAATAACAGGCCATGAATACGCAAAGGACCATGATCCATCAGGACTCTTTGGAAGAATAATGTTAAAAGAATTAAAAGATAAAATACCAGAAGATTTCCTTAAAGAAGTGCCAAGGCTCGGAAAGGCCATGAATAAACTTGCAAAACTACGTTTATTAGTTGAATATCCACTTGAAAGTGGCGGCGAAATCATACCGCCGTGGGAACAAGTAGATCGTCAAACGGCTGAAAAATCAGTTGAATCCGCTGAATCTATAATTCTCTGGGTTAAAAAATTCATTAAATGGTGGAAATCTGCCTCTAAAAACAAACATCAAAAGTAGATAGTTACTTCCTAACTTTTAAAATCATCCATTCACCAAAATTCCTTAGAATAGGCTTAATTCCCAAGGCTTTTCTAATAAATCCAAAGAGAAGATCCGGCGTATATAATTGTTCCTTTGGATGTGGCGCCACGGTAGTTTCCCGCGTCCAGTCAACTATGACTAAAATACCACCGGGCTTTAACACTCTATACATCTCCTTCAAACTTCTTACTGGATCTGAAAAATGATGAAAAGACATAATAGAAGAGACTCTATCAAAAAAGTTATCTTTAAATGAAAGCTCTTCAACCCTAGCCTTTTTGAGAACAACTATCTTATCTAATTTCTCTTCCCTTAACCTACTAAAAGCTTTTTCTAAAGCGTTTTCAGAAGGATCAATAGAATATACGCGTCCATTTGTACCTACAGCTTTTGCTAAGAGCGCTGCTGCAAAGCCAGAACCGGTACCTACATCTAAAACGACTTGCCCTTCTTTTATTTCACTAAAAGCCAAGAATTCTTTCTTAATTTCTTCTTCAAATGGCCCAAACATTTTAATCATCCTCACGTATTATATGCAGATTGTTAAGGTATTTTAATAGCTTTCACGCAAACAAACCCTTTGCCACCAACCTCATCAGTGGGGTCTTCAACACGAGGCTTATCATGTGGATCATAGCTGAGTGTAGCCTTAAATTCTGTTACCCTAAACATACATTCTTCTAACATTCTCTCTATTTCTTCTACGGTATAAAAATGAGCGTGACGGTAAAAAATATGGCCTTGTTTCGCTTTTTCGATATAAAATTCTCCCCATGAAGAGTCCTTTGGGACAATGCAAGCCGCCAAAAAACCGTGTTTTTTGAGAACCCTCCAAATCTCGTTGAGAGAAGCTTTTGGTTCATCTAAAAAACATAAGGTAACAATCATTATCACGTAACTAAATATTTCACTACGAAAAGGTAGATTCTCACCTACAGCTCGAACAACATTTACCCCTCGGTCTTTAGCTATTCTTAACATACCTACTGCAGGATCAACACCAACCTTAACACCAATCTCAACCGAAAAAATTCCAGTGCCAACTCCAACATCAAGCCCAACACCGCTAAGCCCCAAAGCTTTAACGGCTCTTAACTCGCACTCAAATACCTCCCTATTTCTAACATACCAAGAATCATACCTCCACGCATATTTATCAAAAACATAGCTTGAAGACATTTACTACACTGCCCCCTTACATGAACATGCGTAGATAACAATACTTAGCCTGTTTCCTATGCTTGACATTATTTCGTCATTAAGATTTTACCAAAAAAGACACTTTAATGTTTTTATTTAGTTTTTCTTTATAAATATCAAGTGAACTAGGGTTATAAAAGTCTAGAAGAAAGATAAGTTAATGGTAAGAATTATTAAATTAGCTATTTGGATTACTTTTAGTGATTTGGTGATTGCATGTCAAGGTGGGATATAGAAGCCGAAAGATGGTTTAAAGATGCTTTAGAAGATCTACACGTAGCAGAAGATCTACTTAAACTATCACATTATGCTGCTTCATGTTTTCATTCGCAGCAAGCAGCTGAAAAAGCTTTAAAAGCTGCCCTATACAAGAAAGGCGTTGAAGCACGTGGACATTCAGTGTACTCACTTTTACTGAGAGTAGGTCAAGAATATGAAGAAGATATCGCATATTTGGAAGGCTATGCAAAGTTCCTTGATAAACATTACACTCCACCTAGATATCCTAACTTACATCCAGGTATCGAGTTACCTGCACACAAACTTTATGTTACGGAGGATGCAGAAAAATGTTTAGAAGCAGCAAGAACCGTGATGAATTTCGTGAAAAGATTATTGAAAAGTTAAATAATGAACTTTCAAAAATTAGAGAAATACTTGACAACTCTGGGAAGAAAGTTAGAATAATAGGTTTAACTGGAAGTTTTGCCCGTGGTGATTGGCATGTGGGAAGCGATATAGATATTATCATCGTTTGCGATAACGTTTCAGGCCCTCATTGGAAAAGATTGGATTTACCTACCATAGTTATCAATAATCACGTAGTGGAGTATCACATTTACTCTCCAGAAGAATTTGCAATCCTTTCAAAAGATGCCAGAATGATTGTATACGACTTATTTGTTGACGGAATAATTCTCTACGCAGACAAAGAATATCTAAGTAAAGTAAAAAAAATCTTTGATCAAGCCGTAAAGGAAATGAATGTAATCAGAGAAGGCAAGTTCCTAATAAGAAACTTAAAGCAATAAGTATCAAGCCCAAATATACAAAACAACCTAAAGATATTAGGTTGAAACTTCAAGCCTTCTAAATAAATAATAAAATCTTATGTTGCTGTTTGAAATTTATTCTTTTTCTAGTTCCTTTAGACGTTTTTCGATTTCCTTTAGTTGCTGTGATAGAAATTCCTTCTGCTCTTTTAGCATCGCTATTTCATCTTCTTTGCTCATTGCCGGAAAGCCCATCGGCATCGGTGGCATCATTACACTCGGATAAGACTGTTGTTGCGGTTCGGAGGTTTTCGGAGTCTGTGTTTGTTGACCGAACTGTGGAAACATTTGAGGTAACATTCCACTTTGCATTAGCCATTGTGCCATTGGTGGAAGCCCTGTCGGAGATCTACCAAGCCAACCTGGGGAGTATCCAAATCTCAACCATCCTGGTAGCCCGGTGAGATAGTACATGTTTCTTCTTCTCCATCGCCAGCCCATCGTTTATCACCTCCATTTTGTGTATATGCACAAAATACTTATAAACATTTCCATAATTAGCTTCCTAAATAGCTCAAAAACCATTTAAATTTAAACTTAGATCATCTAAAATAATACCTTCTCATATTGAGGCCTTTTCATTCTTGAAGAAATAAACTCCAACAATCTTTCAAGCACTTCATCCGTAACTACATGTTCAAGTTTACATGCCTCTTTTTCAGCCTCATCATCACTTAAACCTAGGACTTCAGCTAGAAACACCTTAAAAATCAAGTTTCTTCTTAATACTTTTACCGCTTCATGAAAACCTTTATCTGAAAGTTTAACCCCAATTCTAGGCTTATAAGTTACCAATCCCAATTCATTAAGTTTTTTAAACATCTGAGTTACCGATGGCGCCTTAATTCCAAGCTGTTTAGCTACTTCAACCGTACCAACGTACCTTTTGTCTCCTCCCAGTGTGAGAATAATCTTAATGTAGTCTTCAACACTTCTGTTCATAACTTCTCACCAATAATGTAATTATGCACAAAATATTTATAAGCTTGCCTATTCCTAAAATATCTGTGTATGTGTTTACATAGGTATTTTTGTCGACTTAAACCCAATTTAGCAAAATTAAATTAAAATGGGCTATAATGTGCATAAAGACATTAAAAAGAACAAACACAATAAAATACTCCAGCAGTAGAATCTAAATTTTTAAGGAGAGGATATCATGAAAGTAAAAATCTTAGTTGATAATAAAATTGCCTTAAATGGAACTATAGCCGCCTGGGGCTTTTCAGCATACGTCGATAACGGAAAAACGAAGGTACTCGTAGATACAGGACCAAGTCTTAGAACACTAGAAAACAATGCTAAAGTTATTGGTGTAAATTTGGATGAAATCACGGCAATATTCATATCTCATCTGCATAGCGATCACTGCGGAGCATTAGAACCCCTTATAAACAACTATGAACTAGATGTACCAGTCTTCATCCCGTCTAGGCGATACCGGGGTTGGAAACTTAAATTTGGAAAACTTGTCTACGTTAACAAGCCCATGAAAATAATTGATGAAATGTACTCAACTGGACCACTTGGGATGTGGCTCAGCGAACATTCATTCATAGCTAAAATCGATAATGATTCATCGATTCTTATAACTGGCTGTGCTCATCCAGGTATTGTAAAAATTCTTGAATATACCGTAAAAACGTTGAGATTCAATATTTTAGCTGTGATTGGGGGTATGCATTTAATAGGTGTAGACCGCTTTAAGCTGGAAAAAATAGTAGAAAAAATAAATAGCTTTAAAGTCGAGCATATTTGCCCCTGTCATTGCAGTGGTGACGATTTTCTAAAAGTTTTGTTAAACAGATTTTCCGGGAAAGTTCATCGTTGTGGATGTGGTGTAACTATTAATTTAGATGCTTAGATGCTCTATTTTTGACGATAAGTTTATATTGGTATATTCAATGTATATTATTGTGCTTATGCACAAAAAGGAAGGTGAACAAAATGGCATGGTGGTGGGGTCGTGGCTTCGGTAGATTCTGGTACTGGTGGAATCCGTTTACAGCAGCGTTAGCTAGCAGAGGATACTATTACATAGGCCCCTGCAGATGCGGATTCGGGCCACATGCCTTCTACATGACACCAACAGGGCAAATAGTACATGCATGGCAACTATACGGCTTCCCATATGCACCATACCCATGGACACCACTAGGATTCCCTGGTGTAGCTCCAATGAGACCTGAAGACGAACTAAGGATGCTAGAAGATCAAAAAAAGACGTTGGAAAAACAATTAGAAGAAATTAATAAAAGATTAAAAGAATTAAGAGGTGAGGGATAATGCCTTGGGGTTGGGGCGGAAGAGGATGGGGTGGAAGAGGATGGCGTGGCTGGGGACGCGGATGGGGTAGAGGCTGGTGCTGGTGGTTCTTCTTCTGGGGACCATGGAGCACAACATGGTGGTACCCATGGACATATTATACACCATATATGCGATGGACACCTTACTACCCCTATTACACCTACCCGTACTACGGTTGGTGGTAAATAGACAAGGAGGGTAAAAATTGACTAAAGAGAGAATAGTAGTTGCAACACAAGGACCAGGCGGACTAGACGACTACGTCTCACCAATATTTGGTAGATGTCCAACATACACCGTAGTTGACGTAGAAAATGGCAAAATCACAAGAGTAACTGTTCAACAAAATACAGCAATGGCATCTCCCATGGGAGCTGGTATTCAAGCAGCGCAAATCATAGCTAATTTAGGTGCAAACGTCGTCATAGCAGGGAATTTTGGTCCAAATGCCTTTGCGGCATTAGCATCCCTGGGAATTAAAGTGATGGCAGGAATTATGGGTGTAAAAGTTAGAGACGCCATTGAACAATATATTGCTGGAAAATTACAACCCATAGCAGCTCCAACCGCACCGATGCATATGGGACTAACACCGCCAACGGCAAGACCACCAGTTACACCAACTGCGCTAACCGCACCGGCGATTCCATTAAGACCTCAAATATCAAAAGAAATGGAAATCCAAATGCTAGAAAACCAAAAGAAGCTAATTGAAGAACAATTGAAAGCCGTAGAAGAAAGAATAAAAGAGTTAAAAGCAAAGTTAGGAAAAGAATAGGTGAAAAATATGGTACGAATAGTTGTATCTTCAGCACCACCAGGAGGACTTGATGCTGTAGTTGATTTTAGATTTGCCAGATGTGCCTTCTTCACGGTCATAGATGTTGACGATGGAAAAATTAGAGAAGTTAAAGCGGTCGCAAACACGGTAACCACTGTTCCACATGGAGCTGGTATTCAAGCAGTTCAACTAGTTTCAACACTGGGCGCAAACGTTGTAATTACAGGAAACGTTGGCCCTAATGCATTCATGGCACTACAACAAATAGGAATCCAAGTCTTTTCATGCCCACCAGGAATAACAGTAAGAGATGCTGTACAAAAATACTTAGCTGGAGAACTACCTCCAATTACAGGGCCCACAGGGCCAGGACATATGGGCATGGGTCCAGGAATGGGTCGTGGACGCGGAGCAGGTATGGGTAGAGGCATGGGCAGGGGACGTTGGAGAGACACAGGTAGTTGGTGAATTCACTAAGTTTAGGAGGAAAATCTTTGAATGTGGCGGAGCTTCTCAATGAAACGCATAAATTCAATGTACCAACGATTTGCGTTACGGGCGGTAAAGGTGGAACAGGAAAATCAACGATAGCTGTTAATCTTGCAATCTTTTTTACCCTATTAGGGAAAAAGGTTTTACTGGCAGATTGCGATGTTGATGCTCCCAACATAGCAATTCTTCTCAACGTAAATTTAGGTTCTCGTGAAGAGGTCCATCAATTTGTACCTCAATTTAATTTAGATAAATGCATTAAATGTGGAAGATGCGCAGAAGTTTGTAGAAGTCACGCCATACTCCATGTTAAAAATAGTTTTCCCATATTTTTTAAAAGTCTGTGTACAGGATGTGAAGCCTGTAAACTAGTCTGCAAATCTCAAGCAATAGAGGAAGGATATAAAGTAATTGGATGGACATCTACAGGTTCCGCATATAACATAGACATTGTTTCAGGCGAGCTTAAGCTGAAAGAAGCTGAGTCAGCAGCTGTTGTAATAGCTGTAAAGGAAAGAATACAAAAAATGTTGAATACAAATAAATATGATCTGGTTATTATTGACACTGCTCCAGGAGCACATTGCGATGTAGCTCGTTCAATGATAGGTTCAGATATTGCTTTAGCTGTCACCGAACCAACACCTTTCGGGGCACATGACCTAGACCTAATATTAAGTCTTGCTGAGAGAATTAACGTGAAAATGAAAGTTGTTCTAAACAGATCAAATCTTTTAGAGAACCATGACGTTATTGAAGAGATTTGTAAAAAACATTCAACAGATATTATTGCAAAAATCCCATTGGATGACCATATTCTTAGAAGCTATGTAAAAGGAAAGCCTGTTCTCCTAGACAACCTAGATAGCCCCGGTGCAAAAGCTTTGATTGAATTAGGAGGAAAAGTTAAAGGAGTACTTGAAATATGAAAGAAGTAGTCGTTGTAAGTGGCAAAGGCGGTGTCGGCAAAACAAGTTTAACAGCTTCATTAGCTTACTTGTTTTCTTCAAACAATGCGCGTTTAATGGTTGTTGATACGGATGTTGATGCCCCTAATCTAGCTCTTCTTCTTAAAGGAGAAAAAGTGGAAGAAATAAGTGTTAAAGCATCGGAAAAGGCCTTCATAGATTATGCTAAATGTGACGGCTGCGGAATGTGTGTTAAATATTGTAAAGAAAACGCTATACTTTGGGATTCGAAGGAAAATAAACCGTATATTTTTGATGTTTTCTGCGAAGGTTGCGGCGTATGTAGTGTGGTTTGTCCTAGAAAAGCAATAAAAATAGAACTTGTTGAAAACGGTTCGATAGTTATTTCACGTTCAACATACGGTTTTCTAGTGGTTACGGGTCAATTAAAAATAGGTGAAGCAGGTTCAGGGAAAATAGTTATGGAAGTCAAACTAAAAGCTAATGAAATTGCGAAGAAAAACAAAGCTGACATTCTTCTTGTAGATGGTCCGCCTGGCACTGGTTGCCCAGCTATAGCAGCAGTCTCAGGTGCTCACTACGCCATATTAATAACTGAACCTACACCGGCAGCTCTAAGCGATTTAAAAAGAATATATGAGATTGTTAAACATTTTCAAGCTCCAAGCGGACTTGTGATAAACAAAGCTGATTTAGAGGAAAACTTTAAAAAAGAAATTTACAAGTTTGCGGAAAGAGAAGGTATTCAAATTCTTGGGGAAATCCCCCTTGATAACGCGATCCCCTACTCACTTGCACAGGGAATTCCGGTCATTGAATACGCACCAAATAGTCCTGCTTCAAAATCCATAAAGAAAATTGCTGAAAAAATACTACAAACACTTCTAGGTGAATAATGATGAATAAAGAGGAAAAAGATGAAAAAAGCGTGGAGAAAGAAGCCACACCTGAAAAGCCGAAATTTAAGGTTTCTGGTGGAAGACTTATAATAGAACATAAGAAAATTGCTGAAAAAATGAAAAACATCAAACATAAAATAGTTATAATGTCCGGTAAAGGTGGAGTCGGTAAAACAACAGTCGCCGTTAACTTAGCATTTGCACTTGCATGGAAAGGCTACCAAGTAGGCATACTTGACGCAGACATACATGGACCAGATGTCCCCAAAATGCTCGGAGTTGAAGGACAACACCCAATGGGAGGACCAATGGGAATATTTCCGGTCATAGGACCACTAAACATCAAAGTAATGTCCATGGAACTCCTACTAAAAGATCCAAAAACACCAATCATATGGCGAGGCCCCCTAAAAATGAAAGTAATCGAACAGTTCTTATCAGACGTAATATGGACAGCTCTAGATTTTCTGATCTGCGATTTGCCGCCAGGAACAGGAGATGAACCGTTGAGTATAATGCAGCTTATTCCTGAACTTGATGGGATAATTATTGTGACTACGCCTCAAGATGTCGCGTTGCTTGATGTTAAGAAGGCTATTACGATGGCTAAGCAGCTGAATGTCAGGGTTCTTGGTGTTATCGAAAACATGGCTGGGTTTATTTGTCCACATTGTGGGAAAAAGACGTACATTTTTGGTGTTGGTGGTGGCGAAGAAGCGGCGAAGGAGATGAATGTGCCCTTTCTAGGAAGACTTCCGTTGGACATGAGGATTAGAGAGGTTTCAGATCAAGGCAAGCCTTTCATTGTGGAGCATCCAGATAGCGAGGCGGCAAAATCATTCATGCAAATAGTTGAGAAAATAGAGGAAGAGTTAGGTATCAAAAGTTAAAAAGGTTTATTTAGATGTGTGAAGTATTATATTATGACCTACTTAAACTTCTAAGGTGGCACTGGTGATCTCCAACCTGTGGGCGAGGAGTAGTCCATGAAGAAGTGCCAAGCAAACTGCAAATTTTTCCGATGCGCAAGGAAATCGCTGGAAATAAGGAGAACAAGGCGAAAAATCGAATATTACTGCAGATGGGTTGGTGATCTTTGTGAAGGAGGAAGCTGCACATACGCAACCTGCGTAAAGCACGCTTTACGTTCAGACGGTACATGTAGTCTCGCTGAACCCAAAAGGAAACCTAGAAGAACAATTAGAGAAAGAAAAGAAAGGGAAGAAAAAGTCCGTTTAGGAACAAAGGCGTTAAAGAAATTCAAGGAATACGAAAAATTTATCGAAGAGATGTAATTTTAAACTTCATACTTCTTTTCCCTCTTTTATCTCTTCACTTTCTTTTTCTTCCTTCTCGACTAAAATGGGTGCTTGGGGGACAATAAAAATTTCTTTTCCTTCAACTAAAGCAGATATAACTTTCTTTCTAGCGCTCTTAATAAGTCTCCAAATAGTTCCGCGTGAAACTCCCATTCTTTCACCTGCTTCTTCCTGTGTCAACCCCTCAAAGTCAATTAAACGAAGAACCTCATATTCATCATATGAGAGAAAGACGGGAGGCTTAGGCGCGCCAACTATGTTTTTTGGTAGAGATGGCGTAAAATGTTTTACAAATGGCAGTTCACTTATAATTCTAGGTTTCATAGGTCTTCCAGGACCTTTAATTCTTCCCCAACGCCAACGTTTCGGGCCAGGCACATCACTCACCACAACAACTACAAGTACTATGTTAATGCCTCTTCTTAAAATTACCGAGCATCACTATTTATAGTGAAATTAATGTTTAACAGCTATGTACAAGACAAATGTAGAAACATATACGTAAATTCTGTGCATGCCATTTATGAATTTTTTCACTCTTTTGACTTGGTTGCTAAATAGGACGATTAGTAATACCTTAAATATGTATTACCATTTTAATAGTACCTCTAGGGGGTCTAACCTTGAGTAACTATACTGTAGTAACCGGAAAAGTACCTAAAAAACTTAAAGAAAAAGCAAAACAACTTGGAATAAACATCAACAAGGTTATTAGAGAAGCTCTAGAGAATGCTGTTAGAGAAAAAGAAGACCAAATTTTCTTAGAAAGTTTAAATGATGCAGCAAATATTCTTAGCAAAATTAACATCAAAAGAATGGTACAGAACATTAGAGAGGATAGGGAGACCAGATGAGTTATCTTCTTGACGCTAACGCCTTTTTAGATCTTATTCGTCAAAGAAATATAAAAATTAAAGATCAATATATCCTTGATCTAACAATCTACGAAACCGGAAACTCCATCTTGAAAGAACATGCACTTTTTAAATCTATAACATTGGATGAAGCCCTCAAACTTATGACCAATATCTAAAATATCGTTTCAAAAATGAAAGTCATTAGAATACAAAAAGATTTAGACAAGATACTGGAAATAGCATTTCGAAAACATTTAACTTTTTATGATGCCGCATATCTCTATTTTGCTAAGAAATATAATCTTACCTTAGTAACAAACGACAGCAAATTATACGACTCCGCTAAAGACGAGGAAATAGAGGTTCTGAAAAGCAGCGAATTTCAAGAATGAACCAAAATTTAACTGTAAAAAAGTTAAGAGATAAAGGAGAAAAACCAAGTTAAAAACTGTAACACATTAAATAATCAGTGTATCTCCACAATGTATTTCTTTGAAAGAATCTCTTAATTTATCTGACAGATGTTTTTGAGCCTTAAAACCTGTGCAGTGACATGCAGCCACGATTTGCGGCTGATTTTTATAAATGAAGTCTACTGTTTTTTCTATTTTTTCTTCGTTTGCGTCAATAAGATGTAAGCCACCTATAATAGCATGAATTCGTTTTTCACCTGTAATCTTCTGTGCATGCATTAAAATGTTCACTATTCCTGAATGGCTACAACCAGTAACGATGATTAATCCTTCAGTATGCTTTATGATGAGGGCTTGGTCATCTAACATGAAATCTCTCTCAAACCTATTCTCTTTAATATAATAGAATGATTTTGGCGGTTCTTCAAAATCTGTTACTCTTTCCACTTCCCCAGTTGTAAATATAGCCTCCGACAATTTAAACGAATTAACGCACTGCGAAACCATAGCACCTTTCTCCCTTAATTCATTAATGTTAAAAGGTATACCTACGTATTCTATCCCTTCTTCCACGCAATATTTCTGTTTAAATGCGTCGGGATGCGCAACAATAGGAAGATTGCTGCCATTAATTTTTTCTAAAAGCTTAAGTAAACCACCAGTATGATCGTAATGTCCATGACTCAACACAACAGCGTCAACATTCTCAAGTGGAACTGAAAGTTTTTCCGCGTTATGAAGCAGCACATCGCCAGTTGCTCCAGTATCCAAAAGCAACGTAACTTTAGATCCATCTTCATGTTCAGCCTCCAAAAACACAGAAAGACCATGCTCAGCAATAAAACCTCTCCTTAAAGTTGCATCCTCCACAAGCACCTTCAACTCAACTTTCATAACATTTAAACTCATTACGCATCACTTCCGACCTTATGATGTAAACATTAATCAAAACGTTAAATCTCAAATTTAAATTTTAAATAATATACATCCCTATAGGAAAATATAAGCACTCCATTGTAATTTCAGATGCAAGAAACACTTCTTTCACAAATCTGAAGACAACATTCCCAGCAATTATTTTAATACAACTTAACTTAAAATAACTCTCCCATCTCTCATCTTTATAGTTCTATCCGCCATCGACACTATCTCAGGGTCATGTGTAGCAACTATAAACGTTGTCCCATATTCATCTCTAAGCTCCCTCATCAAAGATATTATCTTCTTACCAGTTTCAAGATCAAGATGAGCAGTAGGCTCATCAGCCAAAACAATTTCAGGATTGTTTATTAAAGCTCTAGCAATCGCTACACGTTGCTGTTCACCAACACTCAGCTGACTAGGTTTATGCTTAACTCTCTCTTCAAGCCCAACCCTTTTAATCAACTTTAAAGCCTTTTCTCTCAATTCGTGAACATCTATTTTAGCGGTATACAATGGTAACATAACGTTCTCCAAAACATTAAGAAAATCAACAAGATTAATAGTCTGAAAGATAAATCCTACATTTTTCCTCCTCCACAAAGCAGCCTCATCTTCGCTAAACTTTGTGATATCCTGACCCCTGACATAGATGTGTCCTTTATTTGGTTTAATTAATGCTGCTAAAAGCATAAGCAAAGTAGTCTTCCCACTACCAGAAGGACCAAACAAAATAGTAAATTCCTTTTCCCTTAGAGAGAAGCTAACATTGTTTACAGCAAATATATTCTTCCCACCAACACTATAAATTTTAGTTAAGTCCTTAACCTCAATAAAACTCATGTCACCAACACCTCCACACCCTTCTTAAAAACCAAAAATCTAGAGAAAATATAAGACGAGAAAACACTTGATAACAACGTTAACATCATTAAAATAAACACGTAAATATTAATGAAGAAATAATATTTGAGAATGAAAACAGTTTCAACATAAAGCACTACAAAACCCACCAGGAAACCTAAAAGATTTAAAACAACAGTTTCCAAAACAATTCTCCCAAATACATCCCTCGGCAACCAACCTACCGAGAAAAGTATAGCGCAATCCTTCCTAATATCCAAAACTATGAGAAAAGTTACAGCAACATTAGCAACCAAAGAACAAACAACAAAAACATTAACAAACCTTATTCTACTAAAAGGGATATTAGACGCATCAATAAGCACATTTTCACCGAGAAGATTCTCAAGTCTCACAAGCACATCACTTACATTAGCAAAACATGAAAGACCAACCACCAAAGCCCGCGAATCAAAAACCTCTTCATCAACAATTTTAACCAAAATAACCTTTGCAGAAACAACTTCACCAATAAGAGGAACACACTTTATATCCAAAAGTCCAACAACCCTAACAGAACCATTACCAACACTTAAAAAATCCCCTACATTTACATTAATATCTTCTAAAACAACAGCCGCTGCCTCTCCAACCCCTCTAGGTAGTCTCCCATCAACAAGAAACTTACAAGCAAACTTCCTAAAGTTCCCATTCACATTTAAAACAGTCACATTACCATAAACCTCACATGAAACACAAACCACATAATTTGTCCATCGCCACCCATCTATCAGCTTAACATCCGAAGACGAGATAAGAGTAGGCGAAGAAACAAAAACATACATATTGTTCTCCAAATCTTCAAACAAATGCAAAGGAAAAAACAATATTAACCCAATCATACAACAGAACAACAAAACCTTCACACATCTACCTTTAACCCCCTTCACCACATACCTAAAGCGCAAAGACCATCCTTCCAACATTTAAAAACCCCTGTAAACTGTACGATTATCCATAAACCCTGAAACATTAAATGAGCTTAACGGTCAACTTCTTATATATTCCCCGCTACTCAACCTATATACTAGGTAGATTGACGGTAAAGAGAATATAAGAACAGTCAATATAACCGTAGGCAAAAGCAGAGGAAGTGTCAATAGAATCACGTATATTATATATAAATTGATGGCAAACACCGGTAGAATTTCAGTTACCAGCAACAAGAAGGGTCCAATCGTCGAGGAAAACACCCCTAAAATAATAGCTCTGAGAGTGAAAAACTTTAATATATCTTTAATTCTCCACCCTAATGCTTTAAACAAAAATATCTCTTTTTCTCTATATTTAACACTCCACAGCATAATCACACCACTAAGCAAATACGAAATTAAAGCTTGAATCAAGTAATTCAAGGTCGCAGATCGGAGCCATGAACGTTCACTTTCCGTAACAGTGGATATTTCTATGCCGGGAAACTTCTCCCTAATTTTCTCAGCAACCTCATCGACCGAATAACCCTCCTCCACCTTAACACAAATCTTCTTTGACACATCAACATTGATACTGCCACTGTATGGCGGGCTTAACGCTATGGATGTCAAATTTAAATACACATTCAAAGGAACATAGAAGCTTATAACATTTGTAAGCTTTAAACACCGTTCTTCACGACCGGAATATAGCGGGTTACCTATTACACCTATGATTGTGAGGTTTACTCCAAGTATTTGAACCTTAGTGCCGATACCGTGATAAAGTCCAAGATCCTCAAGCAACTTTCTTCCAGGCATCTCAATAATCAAAGATTTTTCTTCGTTTGACTTAAAAAACCTCCCATCAACCACAAACTTAGGATGAGGAAACGTAGGATCCTCAACGTTACACCAACCAATCTCCAAATAGTAGTCTTTACCACTATAGTTAAAGGCATAACTGATCGATATTCCTCCACCGGGATACACAACCCACTTAACGCCTTCTATCTCCCTTACGTCATCAACAATACTACCCAGATCTACGGGAATTCCACTCTCATTCTCATACCAGTATATTTCTATTTCTGCTGGCCAATATTTACGATCAAAATATTCATCCGCTAATGTACGAACAAAATTCCACCTTAATATGATAAATAAAAAAATAGATGAAATAGATAGCAATATTAGTACAGCTATACTGGATTTCCTTCTTAAATCCTTTAAGGCCATGCTAAACAAATTTTTCAGAGACATAGAATCTACCTCAATTCGCCTTACAAAGACTACGAAGTTACGTTGAAGAATACTATAGCTGGCACAATTGGAGGATCAGAAGCATGAATTTCTCGTTCAGCAGTCCTAGACCACTTGTCACCAGTCCAACTTTTGAAATACCCTTTACATATACCTTTAACTGAATATGTTCCTGATTGCGGGTCCCTACTACGTACTTTATCTACTGCATAATCATAGGACCAAGATCCTAATTCATATTTTTGTCGTTTGGCTCTTTATATCCATAGAGCCAAGCTTCTGTTTTTGTCACCCATATACCCCACCCGCCCTTTGTTACGAAGTGAATCCAGCAACTTTCATAGTATGTGTTGTCTGGAGTTTCTCCTCCTACTCTCACCTTTGCATACTCTCCCCAGAAACCGCGATCCACGTCCCACATTGATTCTTTGTCAGCAGCTACTGCTATGTCTAATGTTAAAAGCATCACTATCACAGAAACGGTTAAAATTATTTTGATCAGTAAGGCTCCCTGTCTCCTCATTTCTTTCACCCTCGCTCTTCTCTTCTCTTCTATTTAAGCTTTTTGTTGTTATGATCCTTACGATTTCAGCTTTTCATTAATTGAGAGTGTTTATGTTAAGTTGGTAAATTAAACTGATTTGAGGTCTGCTGAAGTATCGCCGGTAGATCGTCTCATTATTTATGTTCAGTAGTTGAGCATTAAATTGAATATTTGTAGGACTAGTAATGGATAAGTTATGAGTGTTATGAATATTTTCTCTGTTAATAATATTAAAGGAAATATGTGAAGTTAAGCCCTTCAAATTTTCACGCGTAAAGGCTCTTTAATATTGTTAAAGCTCTTTTTACTGCTTTATCCACGTTTTTTCTAGCGAACGGTAATGGTTTTTTAAATTCTATCGATACTACTGTCTCGTTGAAGTTCTTGTTACGCCAAGCTTTTACATTTATCTCTTCATTATCTATTTCTTCGGACTTTAAATCTAGTAAACCTTTAATTTCAAGTCTAACCCCTGTTATTCTAAGGTTTTCTACTCCCACAATTTTTATACCTGGTTTTACTTCGCTACCTACCTTGTATCTGTTCAATAAACAATCTTCATAACACGGTAATGTGGCATTTTTCTCAGGTTTAAGAATTATCCATCCTTCAACCCATATGATCGCATCTATACCTTTCTTTACGTTTTTTATACGTATAGAGTCTATTCCCTCTGATTTCACTTTTCCATCGTCATAAACTAAGTTAAACCACTTGGTTTGTAAAACTAATTTCACATCATCTACCACGGTTTCAATTTCATCAAATAATCCCATGCCAATCACATATTACTTATTTTCTCATATAATTTCTTGAAGTAACACTTTTAAATAACTACATACCCGATATATCTCAACCTAGCAAGTGTGGTTACATCGGTATTTCGCAAGGTAGTTTAGAAAATTTCATCAACCATATTTGGAGAGGTTTTTATGTCAGGTGAGGAAGAAAAGGGCGTTATAAGGATTAGTATAAGTTTGCCTCCTAAACTACTTGAACAGCTTGATGAATTCATAAAAAATGTAGGATATGCCAGTAGATCTAAAGTTATTCAGGACGCAATACGTCGTTTTATAACTGAGCACGAGGTTATGTGGAATGAGGAAGAGGAAGCTGTGGGGTTAATTGCAATAGTCTACAGACACGACATTAGAAAGCTTGAAGAGGAGATTACAGATATCCAGCACGAGTATACACAGACTATAACAAGTACAATACACATTCATCTGACAAGAGAAAGATGCTTTGAAATAATAGCGTTAAAAGGAAAGGTAAAACATATGAGGGAGTTATTAAACAGCTTAGAAGGAAAGCGTGGAGTCGAACACGCAAAACTATTAATCGTATCTAAAATTTGATTCCGCAACCCCTTCATATTAAAATATGCTTTTAACATTATGTTGAATTATCAAATTTTGTGGAGGAAAAATTTTGCGCCTCTTAAAGAGGGCATATCTAGCGTTACTCGAAGCTTTATATTTCTTTTGGCTAGTAAAAAATGCGCTTATCTATTTCTTATCGTTAACAGCAGCTTTTCTAATCGTAGCTTTTATTTGGAGAATTCCTCTCTCTCTAGAAAATATTACATTATTCCTCACATTAAATTATGAACCTCATAACGTAGGAGAAGCATTATGTCTCCTCATAATGTTACTCATTGAATTATCACCCATTATGGCTTTTGTTGAGGTGAGAACTTTGAACTATGATGAAAAAGCAAAAATAAGAGCGCAGCATATGCGAGATCATATTGTAGTTATAGGTTGCGGGCATCTTGGGAAAAGAGTTACCGAGGCACTTATTGACTTAGATCTACCCTTTGTCTTGATAGTTTTACCAGAGGATAGAGAAAGAAACGAATACGTTTGCCATTTAATGGAAAAAGATATACCTATTATTTTTGGTGATGCAACCTTAACTTCGGTTTTAACAGCAGCTAATGTCGAGAAAGCGAGGGCAATTATCATCTCAATAAATAATGATTATTTGAATCCGGTAATTGCCGACCATGTACGAAAATTAAATCCAAAAGCTAAGATCATTGTTCGAATATACAACGATGATATTGCAGATTTATTGAGAAAAAGTGGTGCAGCCGATGAAATTCTGAGTACAAGCAAAATCTCAGTATTAGAATATATAATGGGATGTTTTCTCGATTTAATTACAGAGGTACCCCGCCCTTTTATCATAAGAGTTCATGAAAATTCGAAACTCGTAAATATGAGTGTAAAGGAAGTTGAAAACCTCACAAAAATAAAGATTCTATATATCCTTAGAGGTTCTGAGTGGATTATTGCTCAGGGACAAACTATAAAGGCAAATGATATTCTCTTCGTTTACGGAGACGTACCATTCATGAAACATTTTCTCAAATTACTGTTTTAATGACGCGATAGTTGATAACAACTGACTAGCTTTTAATTTAGCTCTGTGTTTTATTTTCTATTTGTATTATTGTTTTTGCTAGTTTTTTAACTTCTTCGGATTTATAGAGAGAATCGATTATCATCATGAGTGCTTTTTCTAATTCTTCTCCGTGAATGTTTTTCGCTTCTAGTTTTTTCATAGTTTCATAAATGAAGTCTATTGTTGTTATATCTTCCATTTTTGGAGTTTTTCCTACTTTCACTATAATATGCCACATTTTTTCAAAGGATACGGAATGAACTTCTTCGCCAAATAGTTGCTTCTCCACTTCATAGTATATTCGTAAAATATCCTTTGATATTTCTCCTTCTCTAATTTTAGAGATGTCAAACCTTTTTTCTCCAACTAAGCAATCTGCAGCATCAAGCAGCAATTTTACAATCCGAAAAATATTTTTATCGCCTCTATCCAGCGATTTAAGCGAAATGTATATTGCTGGTAACAGGTAATAATCCTTTTTAAACTCCTTTTCAGCTGCCAGTAACTCTTCTACCTCAACATCCTCAGAATACTTCCTATAAATCTCTTCAGAATATTTTCTTGCCTTTTCATCCCTAAATATAATTGAGTAGTTTAATGCAGCTTCAGACACCACTTTAACAATTAGTTTGTCGTCTTTCTCAATTGCACATTTTAATGCATCAAGTATAAAGGTTAGACAAGTCTTACCCAACTATTTTCACCTTTAAGTTAAATTTCGTAGTCTGATGGTTTAATTTTTCTCTCCTTCTCGAATTCCTCTAATCTGGCTACTTTTTCCATATATTCAGCTAATTTCTTCTCGATTCTTTCCTTGGAGACAAGAGGGGTAGCGCCTTTTCCCTTTTCTATTTTAAACGGTACCCAAAGGGGTACTGTTTTTGCTGGTAGCTTTCTAACTCTAATTTCTCTAACTAGAATTCCCTTATCAAGAAGCTTTGGGTGAAATCTTATGTCTATCGCGCCATCAACCATGTAGTCTAGGAGAAGGTAAAATTCCTCCATTAACCCTATGCTTGCACCAAAGAAAATAGGAACCCATAAATCTTTTGCAATGTAAACTCTTAATCTTCTAATAAATTCTAAAACTTGCTCCTTAGGTATTAAAGTTAACATTTCAATTAAAGAATCTATCAGAATTACTCCTCGAGATAACATCTTCAATCGAGTAGCGTTTTCAATAATTTCGGAGAAAATTTTATGTATATCTTGCGGATTATCTATTAGTTTGTGAGCCTTTTTTAATTGTTCATAGGTCTCCTTAACTATTGGATATTGTACTCTGGTTTCCCGTTTCCTAAATCTTGTTGAAAAACCGTCAAGAAAAACTATTTTTCCATCTTTTAAAGCATCTGAAATATCCCATCCATGAGATAAGAATCGCTGAAAGAGGGAAAGTGGTGTTTGACCGTAAACCACCATTATAACTGGTTCACCCAATTTTAACGTTCTATAAGCTATTTCTGTCAGTAATGAAACTTTCCCGGTTCCCGGTTCTCCTCTAATTATTATGAGAGTATTTCTCGGTATACCTTCAGGAATCAACAAATCAAAAAGTTTAACGCCTAGTTTTAATGTTTCAATCATTTCTATCACCAGATTTCGGTGTGGGGGGTATAGCAATAATCAATTGTTTAAGTTTTACTTTTTCGGGAGATGTTACTAATGTTTCTAAAGGTGTTTTGGCTATTATTGGGTTTCTTTTTATAGCTTCTGCAAAAACTTTAGGGTAAACCGCCGTTAAATGCACATTTCTTTTCTCGTCTACTCTGAGCAAATAAGAAACCGGTAGATAACGTTTAAACATGTACTTGTAAAGTAGAAACATGTATGATGCATATTTTTGAGGCGTTAGAACAGGTACTCCATCCGGTGAAATTACTTCCTCTAAAGTTAATGGTAGTAAGGTATAGCTTGACTCTAAATGTTCAAGAAACTTATTATACCATTCAGATTTGAAAACAAGATATCGCCCAACTATGTCCTGTAAATCTATTAAATTGAAAACCTGCTTTTCGCCGTTACTTGATCTTAAAGTAACTTTCCACACTTTCATTTTTAAGCCTCAGTTTGAAATAATATCACTTACTACAGTTTATATATTTTAGTAACGCATCAAAATGCAGCTCTATCGCATTGTAACCGATTATCGTTGACTTGAAATATTTATTTCGGAAAATTCATATCTAAGATGTTTAATTTTAGCCATAGAGGGGTGAAAGAGTATTGGAAGATTTAGCTGAATTTGTAGTGGATTATGCTTCTAAACTTGGAGTCACTTACGTAGATGTTAGAATTGAAAAACACTACGATGAAACAATTGAAGTTATGAATAGCGTACCCGAAAAACACATCGTAATTAGAGAAAGAGGTGCTGGAATAAGGATACTTGCGAACGGAGCGTGGGGGTTTCAATCAACAACAAATTTAAATCGCGAAGGCTTAAAGAAAGCGGCTGAAATAGCTTTTAAAGTATCATATAGCTGTTATGTTATTCAATATATCGATAAGTTCATTCAAAGTGTAAATTGTGTAATTTGGGGTCTCTAATTGGCTATCTGGTTCTACGTTTTTGAAGATCCCTCTTCTAATCCATATAGATATCATACCTATCTTATTGGCTCCAGCTATATCCGTCTTCACATTATCTCCGACCATTACAGCCTCGGAAGGACTACAGTTTGCTTTTCTTAAAGCTAGTTGAAATATCTCCAATGCAGGTTTATTTTTCCCTACTTCTTCGGAAAACGTAAACATATCGAAGTATTTTTCCAGCTTTAATGCTCTAATCCTGTTAAGTTGAACATCTATCAAACCATCGCTTATAATTCCAAGCCTATAACCCCTTTTCTTTAAAAATTCGAGAACAGGCACAACATCTGGGTAAGGCTTTATACGCTGATAAACAAAGTTCCAATATTCATCTGCAAGTCTAGTAACAATCTCTTCGCTCACATCTATATTTAAAGCCTTAAATACCTCTCGAAATCTAGTTTTCCTATCGAAAAGCGCAGGTAATCCCTGATATTTTTCGTAAAATTCCTTAGTTATTCGACGTAAAGTTCGAATAAAAACATCGCTACTTATTATACCCAGTTTTTCAACTAATTCCGCAACCCTTTGATTAGCAGTTTTCCTTACCGACCCATAATCATACAATGTTTCATCAAGATCAAAGAAAACAACCTTTATCAACAATCCCACCACCCACCTACGCTAAAAGGTCTTAGGCGTCTTCGTAAGAGCTTTGACCTCGCTTTTTGTAATTAGAATATCATCTTCTATTCGCACGCCAAATTTGCCAGGAATGTAAACTCCTGGCTCAACTGTTAAAACCATTCCTGGTTCAAGCACTCTCTCAACTTTTGGTGCAAGTCTTAAAGGTTCGTGGATATCTAAACCTATTGCATGACTTGTTGAACGTATAAAGTATTTTCCGTAGCCAGCTTTACTTATAACGTCTCAGGTAGCCTTATCCACGTCACAAGCCTTAACCCCTGGACCTATAACTTCAAGAGCCTTAGATTGAGCTTCTAAAACAATCTCAAAGATTTTCCTTCTTTCTCTTTTATCACTTTCAACCATTATTGTCCTGGTTTCATCACCGTAATAGCCTTTGTACGGAATCACTATGTCAACAGTAACTATATCGTCCTTTTTAATCATTTTATCGGTAGCTCTACCATGTGGAAGAGAAGATCTCCAGCCAGAGGCAACTATAGGTTTAATAAAGTCACCATCTGCGC